>BNJU01003209.1_pt1 | contig 141890 bp, 211 predicted proteins | sample 8539281 | NCBI WGS metagenome assembly BNJU01 (sample SAMD00202456, study PRJDB9452) | human saliva metagenome | isolation source: human saliva | place: Japan
CATATTGGCTATTCTAGGACTGAGATGAAAAAAATCTATAAATGCTCAGAATAAAATTGAACCCGCAAATCTCCCCAAAACAATGGTGAGTCATGTACTTGTATTATTCTGAAAAAAATACACCTCTGTGCAGTGAGACAAATTAGTGTATCTTATAGTGGCTTCGTAGATGAAAGCTATACTCTACTATCACTCTTTGATGATGTAGAACAAATTGAAAAAGATAATAGACTTCAGACAGCTATTGATGTTGTCAGAGAACAGTTTGGTTTTTTAGCCATACAAAAAGGAACCGTCCTAACTGAAGGTTCCAGAAATATTGAACGCAGTAAACTTATCGGTGGTCATTCCGCGGGTGGATTGGAGGGATTAAAATGAAACAAGAAAAAAATACAGTACAATTTTCAGAAATCCGTAGCAAAGGATGTAATGATATTGAAATGCTTGAAAGATTTTTACATGGAATCGTTGAAACAGCAACTTCAAAACTTCGTCAGAGAAAACTCAAAACAACTGAAATATCGATACGACTAGTACATGCTAAATCTGAAAACCGATTACCATTGGAATTTACATTTAGCATTAAGCCAACAAGCTCATCTGTGATAATCTATACTGAGGTAATCAATCGCTTTAAAGAATGTTACACAGGTGGGGGAATTCAAGGTTTTACGATTCAATTTGATAAAAATACCCTTGCCTCTGCATAGAAAGGATTTGATATGATTGACCGTTCATATTTACCATTTCAATCAGCAAGAGAGTACCAGGATACAAAGATGCAAAAATGGATGGGCTTTTTCCTATCTGAACATGCATCAGCACTCTCTGATGATACAAACAAAGTAACGTACATGTCTGACTTATCACTAGAGAAGAAATTATTACTCCTCAGTCAAGTATACGCCGGGCAGCCTACGCACACGCATTCAAGTGATTGAAAAACAAGCGTGTTTTCCTACACTGGAACAATACCAAGTCTGACCAAAGATTTCATTTTGATAAAAACTACAACAGGTCACATCAATTTGAAATTAAAAGACATTATTAGTATTGAACTTGTCGAGGAGGTGCTCTATGAATCAGCTTGAGTTTCAGCGTAATCACCTACAAATGGACTATTATAGCGAGAGCTACCAAGATTTTGAACGTGACTTCTACCGCTACTCTAACATGAATATTCCATTGACCTTCCTAACTGATGATATCCTAAAAACAATGGCGACTTCACGTAAGAATTACTTTTGTCCTCAATAAGGAAAAAGTCCAGAGATAACCGCGATCACTTCTTCATATTTGAAGTAAAGTACGTAGATGAGAATCCACTAATCTATCATTATACATATAAGAAAACTACAATATATTTAGCAGAAAAAAATAGGAGCAGTTCAATTGACTGTTCCTATTTTTAATATTCATCAAAATCTAAAAGTCTTTATACTCTTTTAACAATGGAGTCGCCAACCAGAACAGACTATACTGACCAGCGACTACCTGTAAATTTAATGTTTCAGATTTATTTTTCTATCTCTAATTTCATAAACTACATCTGCTACATTTTTCGAGTAATCGTTTATCGTGGGTGATAAACACGATAGTTCAGTGTACTCCTTCATTAGTATTTCCAAAGCCTCTAAACTTGGTATGTCAAGGAAGTTACTGGGTTCATCCATTATTAGGATGTTATATCTACCCATGAGCATTTTTAGCAAGCAACAATTTTATAATTTCTCCACCGCTTAAAACAGATAAACTTTTTCCAATATCGTTCTGTTTGAACCCCATAGATGCTAGCACTGAACGAATTTCTGATATATTGTAGTCACAATCCTTCTGCATAAACTCCATAACATTCTGATTACTGTTGTACTTGTAACCATTCTGTGCAAAGTAACCTATTTTTGCCTTAGGCGAAATAGAAATTCCTTCTTCATGGTTTAAGATCATTTGGATTAAAGTTGTTTTTCCGATTCCATTACCACCAGTTAACGCCACTTTTGTTCTAACGGAATTTGAAAAGATGCATTTTTCAAACAGAGCCTTATCCCTCAAATACTTTATTAATTTCTGCACCGACTATAGGGTATGGATTATGGAGCTCCAATGCTTTACTTTGCCTGAAACGAATTCTGCGAATGCCTTCCGGAGCTTCTACTTTTCCTAAGGCCGCAATCCTGTGCTCTAGGGTTTTAGCAGCATTATACATCTTTTTTTCCTTACTTCCTATTGATTTTTGATGAGCTAAACGCCCTCCGTCTTCAGTACTTTTTTTCTTTGAAGAACCTTTTGCCTTCTGTTCTATTTTACGAGCCTGTTTTCGCTTTTCCTCCGCAGCCCTTTCCAATCGGGCACGTTCCGCAATAAATTGTTCGTATTCTGCGACTTGGCTCTTACGTTCTTCCTCTTTCTGACGAAGATAATCAGAATAGTTTCCCCAATACTCAGTGATTTTGCCATCTTTCAGTTCCCATATTTTATCTACTATTTCATCAAGAAAATAGCGGTCATGGCTAATAACTAACAGTGCACCTGTAAAAATATTTTAGCTGTCCTATTAGAAAATCAATTCCTTCACGGTCTAAATGGCTCGTAGGTTCATCCGCTAAAATACCATGAACCTGTGCCGATAAGGCCTGTGCTATTTTAAGCCTTGTTTCTTCACCACCGCTCATAGTCTGTATATTTAATTGCTCAACACCCTAGCTTGCCTACAAGTGCAAAAATCTTTTTCCTCCTGCAGAGTTACTTCGTCCAACTGGGGAATATAGGCAAGTTCACCCTAGACGATTCATTTTACATCCTGGGGAGTTAATTCTCCTAAAAAGTACCCTGAGTAAAAGTGCTTTTTCCAGCACCATTTGCTCTACTAAACCAATACGGTCATAATCATATACTTAATTCATTTTATATCTAAAAATATCGCGTCCTTTGAATTCCACACGAATGTCTTTTTGCTTTTAATATTAATTCCATAACATTTCCTCCAATATTGTTTATTTTTAAAATCTAATTTTTCTAACCTCAGTTATCATTTGGCAAACTATAGCAATGCCAATAATTAAAATACCTGATAGTAAAAAACCAATGATTTACACTGATTTTATCAGCAAAAGAATCCAGAAAGAATTAACCCAATTGGCATAGCAAGTGACATGATACTTCCGATCAAAGAAAATACACGTCCTAAATATTCAGGCTTAATTTTCTCCTGAAAAAGAGCTGTTTGCACACCGCTATAAAATGGCACCGAAAGCCCCATTATTGCACAGCAAACTACGAATATTACAAATCCATTTGGAGGAAGTATTCCCGAAAACGGCTAAACTGGTCCCCATTATAAAAAAATGAACTTGTTATTAGTAATACATGCTTTTCGAAGCCCCCTAATCTTCCTAATAATAAGCCTCCTGCTAGCATCCCAAATGCAAAGGAAATTTCCGTAATAGAAATATGCACAGGCGTTCCATTAAAGTGTTCCATGCTTATTAAAGGAAATAGTGCATTGATTGGCATATAAACAAAAGTATATAGTGTTCCTAAGAGTAATAAGGCAAACAATCCTTTGTTTTGTCTCAGAACCACAACTCCTTCTTTCATCTCCCTTATGAAATTTGGTTCTAAACTTTGCACTTGATTACCCAGCTTAGGTATACGTACAATTGCTACCGTAATAGATGCAATCACAGCACCCAATACGTCGATGGCAATAATAGCATTTAAATCCCAAACGGAGTATAAGAGTGCTGCAACTGCCGGACTAACAATATAGCTTATAGACTGCAAAGACTGACTATAGCCTGCGCATTTCGTTAGCTGTTCTTCTGGTACTAAAAGTGGTGTAACCGCATTGAGTGCTGGGGTATGAAAAGCTGTTCCAATGCTACGGATAAACAATACTATCATAATCATCCAGACAGGTAGCTCCATACAGAATGCAACAATAGCAAGCACTGCACCAGCTGCTGCGATAATTAAATCGGCACCAATCATTATCTTCTTCCTATCATGACGATCCACTAGCACACCAATGGCAGGTCCCAAAATCGCATAGGGTAAAAAACCTACTAATGAAGCCATAGACAAGACCATCGCAGATCCTGTTTTTTCTGTAAGGTAAAAAATAATCGCCATTTGCAGGATGGCACTAGTGATTAATGATACTGCTTGCCCTGCCCATATTGCATAAAATTTTCGTTTCCAATTGTTGTATTTTTCCATTTATATTATCTCCTGCATATTATTTTGCTTGAATTTCTATTTTGAATAGCATTCTAGGCAATAAAAAATGCAGGCCAAACCCCACAATGTGGCTTTTGGTCTGCATACATACAATTTGGAAACATTCATATTAAAGACATAGTTAAATAAAGGTATAGTTAAACTAATCAATATCCTCACCGTAACTAATGAATGCTCAATATCGTATAAATAAGCACAACAAAAAAAGCCTCATCATCGGGTATAGATTCTGCTTTTTATTGCCAGCTTATCTTAAACGCATTGAGGCTGTCATAGTTTCGGTTCCTCCTACATCTTTGTTTATATCAATTTATAGTATAACACAACAAGATGATATGTTCAATATAAAAGTTATGGAATGAGACTCATACTTCCAATTCGATGCCAGATTTAAAGGATATGACGAAGTTTTTTCTTCATGAGACTGTAACGCTCTGGATTATCTTCCTTAGTAGCAAGCGATTAGCTTTCACAAAATCTTCTGTTTGTAGTTTTAAAAATTCATCAGGATTTTCTAACTCAACCTCAAAATATTTCATTTTACATTCCCTCATTTCATTTATTGATAAATTGAGTTTGCAAAAAAGAGTGGACAATTTTTGTCTACTCTTAACCTTTTAAAATAGTTTTTTTAATCGATTTGAGTTGCCTAAATTATTACTTATTCGGTAAAATGAAGTATTGCTTTTCAACAGATTTCCTTCAACTACACTTCACTTGATTCAAACAAGGTGGGTACATTTCTATTCCCCACAAACTCCTTGTCAATGGAAACAAACACGTACCCACAGGGGTAAATGGAAATAGAAACTGATAATTTCTAGCTATCACTTCTACTCATTCCAAAAATTTTCTCACTCTGATACTTACCCACCATAAAGCAAAAAGCCTTGCAATCAAGGCTTTCATTATCCCTTTCGTTCAAAGGTTTCTAAGCTTTTACGAGCAGAGCGACACACTCAGCGGTTCGCTATCTCCGTTCTGTCTGCGTGCTAGCACTTGTCAATCATGGACAGCTATCGCATGGGCGGAAGTAAATGCTAATCTTCGTCGTTTTACTCCTTGACTAGCAAACTTACCGCCTCAACATGATACGTTCCTGGGAACATATCTACAGGTTGCACTGCACCTAGTTTATAAACCTAGACCTCTCATAATTTCCATATCTCTAGCTAATGTTGCTGAATTACAACTAACATAGACTATTTTTTTCTATATTCATAGTCGCAAGATCACGTAAGAAACTTTCCTCACAACCTTTACGTGGTGGATCGACGATAACTGCATCTAATTTCACATTTTGTGAGATTAATTTTTTAATTACATCTTCACTCTTACCTAGTAAAAACTCTACATTAGTTATATTATTATTTTTAGCATTTTCACGAGCATCTAAAACAGCCGCTTCTACTATTTCAATACCATATACTTTCTTAACTTTCTTAGCTGCGAATAGACTTATGGTTCCAATACCACAGTAAGCATCAATTATCGTATCAGTTTCTTTTAATTCTGCAAGTTCCAACGCTTTACTATATATACCTCTGTTTGAACTGGATTCACTTGATAAAATGAACGAAGTGAAATCTTGAACTCTATTCCGTCTAACGTGTCAGTTATGTAGTCTTTACCAAAAAGTTTTTCAGTTTTATCACCAAAGATTACATTTGTCTTCTTGTCATTAATATTTAACATAATACTAACAATTCTATCGTCTAATTTAGATATTTTTCAACAAATTCATCTAGTTTATTAAACTTCTCCTTCGCTACAATACCAACCATAATTTCACTTTTTCAGGGTATTTGTTCTAAAACATAATATGTCTAATAGCACCCTGAGTGATTGTTTTCATCATAAACAGATAAGTTAAGCTCTGAGATTGAGACTACGTAATTTATTCATCAATACATTATGTTCGTCATATTGAATAAAAACATTTTTCTATATTAACAACATCATGGCTTCGTGGTTTATAATACCCCATCTTAACCTCGCCATTAACTTTTTGTACTGGAATCACAGATTTATTACGATAATGGTATCCATCTTCCATTCTAGCGTATCTAATACTTCGATAGAATCTTTTCCAAGAGCTTTATCCATAACATTTTGAACTTTTTTTCTTTTTAAACTTCAACTGTTCTTCATAGTTCATATGAACTAAATTCGCCCCTGAAGTTTTTGGGAATACCATCTACTCTATTTTTTAGAACTTTCAATAATATTAAGAACTTTTCCGTAACCAAGATTTTTCTTTAATTTAATTATCTTAAACTCAATTACTTCACCTTCTATAACATCTTCAATAAAAATCGGAAAATTGTCAATTTTTAACTACACCAAGACCATCGTGGGTATAATCTATAACTTTCCCTTCGAATATATCATTTTTGCATAATTCACCTTTCTAAAATAAAAGGAGAACAGCTATAGGAAACTGACTTCCCTACTCTGTTCTCCCACATTTAATATCTATTAAAACTATCTTTACATGCTTAAACCAATTACTTTTAATTGAATTAACAAACTCAAGATCTTTAATTCGTTTATTTAATTTTTTTCAATATTTATATCACCTGAGCTAAGCTCTAAAAGAAATAATTATCGTAGCTTTTGCATTAATCGGTACTGTTTGGTGAATAGTAAGAACACTACACTTCTCTTCATTAACAACCGCTAAAATTTTACCCTAATATTCCTGGAATATCATCAACATCAATAGACAACGATAGAATTGATTGTCTTTTCACATCTTGAATTGGAAAAAAATTGTATCTTTATATTTATAAAATGCACTTCTACTTAAATCAAATCTTTTAGAAGCTTCTAAAATTGATAATTTCGAATCTTCTTCTAAAAGCTTTTTTCATCGCCAACGTCTTCTTTACAGCTTCTGGCAATACATCTTCTCTAATTATATAATAAACTTTTTCTTTATCCACAGTGGTTATCTCCTACTCTACGAATTCAAACTCACCTTTAAGAATTTTTAACCGTATCACCGTTTTTACATCCTCTTTCACGTAAAGCATCATCTACACCCATAGAACGCATTTGTTGAGCAAAACGTCTAACAGAAGCATCACGGTTAAAGTCAGTCATTAAGAATGCACGTTCGATACCAGGTCCACTTACTACATAAGCACCTGTGTCATCACGAGGTAATCTTGAATGTTTCATCCTTAGGTTTATGTTTATAAAGAACTCTGTTTTCCATACTTTTCTTCTTCAGTATCAAGTTCATATAACGTATTTGGATCTGTGTTATCTAGAATATCACTTACTTTATAAAGTAAATTATCTATATTACTACGTGTAAATGCAGAAATTTCAACGATATCTACATCTTCACCGTCATTTTCTAATTGTTTTTTAAATTCTTTAAGATTTTCACTCGCAACTGGAATATCCATCTTGTTAGCTACCACTACTTGAGGTCTTTCTAAAAGTCTCATGTTGTACTCTGCTAACTCTTGGTTAATAATTTTTATAATCTTCATATGGATCACGTCCATCAGTTGCTGACATATCTACTACGTGAACAATAACTTTCGTTCTTTCGATGTGACGTAAAAATTGGTGACCAAGACCTACACCTTGGCTAGCCCCTTCGATTAATCCTGGAAGGTCAGCCATAACAAAACTTCTGTGGTCTTTTGTTTCTACTACTCCAAGATTTGGCGCTAATGTTGTAAAATGATAATCAGCAATTTTTGGTTTTGCTTTTGATGTTATTGATAATAATGTTGATTTACCAACAGAAGGGAATCCAACAAGACCTACATCCGCCATAAGTTTTAATTCTAAAGTCAGATTTCTTTCTTCTCCTGGTTCACCATTTTCAGCGATTTCTGGCGCTGGGTTTGAAGGTGTTGCGAAACGACAGTTTCCGCGTCCACCACGTCCTCCACGAGCTACTACTACTTCTTGCTCGTGTTCTACTAAGTCTGCTAATACCTCTCCAGTATCTGTATCACGAATTACAGTCCCAGGTGGTACTTTTAAGTATAAATCTTTAGATTTTCTACCGTGCATACCTTTACTCATTCCGTTCTCACCATTAGGTGCTACGAATTTCTTTTGGTAACGATAATCCATGAAAGTTCTTAAACCTTCATCAACTATAAATACAACATTTGCTCCACGTCCACCGTCACCACCTGCTGGACCACCTTTTGGAACATACTTTTCTCTTCTAAATGCTACTAATCCATTCCCACCATCACCTGATCGGACGAATATTTTTACCTCATCTAAAAACATAAAAATCTCCTATACAATTCTCTTTATTTTCTTAAATTTCAACTTTTAAACTATATAAAATTCAACATGATAAAAGTTCATATACCATGAACTATTATAACATAATTTTTTCCTTTAATAATAATATTTAGCGAGATTTTAAACAAAAATATATGCAGTGCACACAGCCAGTGCTTTACTCCACAGGGCAGGGACTCGAACCTGCGACCCTCTGATTAACAGTCAGATGCTACTACCAACTGAGCTACTGTGGAAAAATCTCTAAATAAAAATGGAGCGGGTGATGAGAATCGAACTCACAACATCAGTTTGGAAGACTGAGGGTTTTACCACTAAACTACACCCGCATAAATATTTGTTATTAACTTATGTATTAATTATATAATAGATATTATAGTTTGTCAACAACTTTTTAATATTTTTTTAAAATTTTTCTAATTTTGTTAGCTTTACTAAAAGAATTATTTTGAAAAACAAGAAACATCTATAGAAAAATTAACAATTTTTCAATTGATAATATATAGTATAATATTTTTCTTTTTAATTTGTAAAGGTATTTTTTTGCAATAAGCTATAAATTTTATCCCAACACTAAAATTTTAAAATGTAATTAACATATATTGACCAGCCTATTCTAGTATTATATAATTTTTATATAGAGGTAATTCAAGATATTTTTATAAAAATTAAACATTATCGATTAGGAGAAGGAAATATGAAATCTAAATTACTATTTACAGTTTTATTATCAGCTTCTGTAATTCTAAGTGGGTGTTCATTATTTAAAAGAGATCTAATTAGACAAAAGTAAATCTACAGCAGAAAATAAAAACGACAACAACAAAAAAATGAAAATTCGTCAGATAAAGTATACGGACTTAATGAAGAATGGATTGTAGATGGTCAATGGAGATTAAAAAATAACAGAGGTTAAAACTACTCAAGATAGAAGTAAAACATATCAAAAGATAAAATAGCACAAGTAGTTATCATAAAATATACTTATGAGAACTTAGGTTTTAAAAATGAATATCAAGATCTATTTTAGCTCCTAGAACAGTTATTGATGGAGCAGAAAATGAGGCTAGAATTTATCCAGTTAATTCTTCAAAATATCCCTGAATCTACTCCAATTGGTGCAATTTCAGAATCTGCTATGGGATACGGTTTAAGTGTAGAAAGTGACAAAATTAAAATTTCTTTTTACACAATTCGATAAGGATGGTAAAAAAATGGAAAATGCCACTTTCGAAGTCCCAGTAACTAAATGATAAAATAAAAAGGTTTGATATAGTAATTTGATTTTACATCTATCAAACCTTTTTATTAATAGTTTATCAATATTTTTAATAATAAAGAAAAAGTGTTAAAATTTATCTAGTTTTTTTCTTTCACTTCTAGTTCTGTATATTTTTTTATTTGATCCAAAACTTTCTTTAATAGGATACTTATTAGAATTACTAATTAACTTATCTGTAATAATTTTTTTCTACATCAAGATTTAAATTGTCTGCAAGCATAAAAGCATAAATAAAAACATCTGCCAATTCTTCTTTAATTTGTGGTAATTTTTCTGATACAGTTACCTCTGATGTTTTTCCATTGAAATAGTTCTAATAATTCACTAGCTTCTAGAGATATTGATATTGCTAAATCTTTTTCATTATGGAATTGTCTCCAATTTCTCTCATCTCTAAACTTATTAATTTTTTTCCTATAGTCTCTTTCATTATCCTTCACCTCGAATTCATTATAACATTATATTTAGATAATTTCATTATCCATATTTATAATGTAATGGGTCAAGTGCAGTCAACTCACAATTAAAATATATTATTCAAGTGTACCTTTATACTATCAAAGGAATATCAAAACACAGTCAAAACATTGTCAAAAGGCAAAACAAAAAGCCTTAAACGTTGATACTTTAAGGCTTCTCTTACTTTATTATTTAGTTTCTCTGTGTAAAGTCACTTTTTTTAATCTTGGACAGTATTTTTTTAAGTTCAATACGGTCTGGATTATTTCTTTTGTTCTTTTTAGTAATGTAGTTTCTGTCACCACATTCTGTACAAGCTAATGTTACATTTACGCGCATTAATATAACCTCCTATAAAATTTAATCTTAACAACTTTTTCATACAACAAAATATATTATAACATTACTTTATAAATATTTCTAGTATAAAAGTGTAAATTTTTTTAAATTTTTTTAAAAGAAATATAACTTTATATTACGTAAACTATTTCTATCGATTACTCACCAAATACTTTATAGTAATCTTGTTTGAATTTTTCTATTCCAATATCAGTTAATGGATGTTTAACCATTTGTTTAATTACAGAATAAGGAACAGTAGCAATATCGCATCCTAATTTAGCACATTCAGTAACATGAATTTGATTTCTTACACTTCTGCGATAATTTGTGTATCAATATCATTATTAGCGAAAATTTCCACTATCTCTTCTATTAATAATAATCCATTATGAGAAATATCATCTAATCTACCTAAAAATGGAGAAACATATGTCGCTCCAGCTCTAGCGCTAATAACGCTTGAGTTGGACTAAAGATTAGAGTAACATTTGTTTTTAATTCCCTCTTTTTAATACATTTACAGCTTTTTAATCCATCTTCAGTCATAGGAATCTTAACAACCATATTAGGATGAATTTTTGCAATTTCTCTTGCTTCTTCTAGCATATCCTTCCAATTAGTAGTAGTCGCTTTTACTTCTCCACTAATAGGACCATCTACTATTGAAGTAATTTTCCTTAATAACTTCTTTTAAAATCGCGTCCTTCTTTTGCTATTAATGACGGATTTGTAGTAACTCCACTAACTACTCCTAATTCATTAGCATTTCTAATATCTTCGACATTTGCTGTATCTATAAAAAAATTTCATTATATTATCCCTCTCATTTTTTATAGTAACCTCATAATATCACATTCAGAAAGTGTTTTTCAATTTTATAGCTTAAATTATAACTATTTCTTTATTGTTTTTTTCAATCCAATATATGATAGAATAACACTATAATTAGGAGGCAGATGATGAAGAAATTTTTTTAGAAAAAGTACCATATTTAATTTTTTTCTTTCTTTTTATTTATAATACTCCCTCTGTGTTCTTATTTTTATATCAAATAGATCCGGGATGATAATTTTTATTATTAATTATCCTATACCCTGTTATTAGTTTTCTAATTTCATTTCTATATGCATATAATAAAAGAAGACTTTAGCTATATTTTCTCATTTATTATAGAATTTTTATATAATATCATGTTTAATCATTTTAAACTTTGATATTCTTATCTATGGTTTAGGTATATATTCTTCAGCCTTTGTGGTCAAGGGACTGGTTTTTAATTGGGAAGTTTCGAAAACGTAAAAAAAGAGCTAAGCAGAGTTAGTTAAATTTATCAAAAGAGAAGAAGTGTTTTTGTAATACACTTCTTCTCTTTTAATATTAATTATACTATTCTAAAAATACGGATTATATTTCATATCCTAAAAAGCATTCCGCCTTCTTCACCATAAAAGCTACAAATTCCAGATGTAGGAACTATAATAAATTCTACATTCGAGAATTTTTTTCTTTTAGTTTTTTTCTTCTATCTTTTTACAAATATTTTTCATTATTTCTATGTGTAATTACAGCTCTACCACCTTTATATCCAGCTTTAATCATCTCTTCAACTACAGTTGATATCGCCTTTTTTCTCACCACGTACTTTATGAAGTAAATGTAGAGTTCCTTCTTTACTTGCCTCTCCTACCATACGCATATTTAATAACCCTACTACAGCAGTGTCAATTTTGATAAACGTCCATTTTTTTACAAGATTATCCACTTTTTCTAAAGAAAAATTAGTTTCGTATTTTCTTGATATTTTGTCATTTCTGAAACAACTTCATCAAAAGATAATCCTTCTTTTATTAATTCATTTATTTTAAGGAGAAATAAATCATTTTGACCACCTGCAGAAAGAGTATTGATTATATGAATATTAGCCTTTGAATTTTCTTCTCTCAACATCTTTTCACCGACTACTGCACTATTGTAACTTCCTGACATTCCACCTGTAAGAGTTAGAACTATAACATTATCTGCTCCTTTATACGCGACTAGATATGCCTCTGGACTAGGACAAGCTGATCTTGCCGGCTCTGAACTAGCATATATTTCTTTCATCATTTCGTCAATATTTAAATCTAGCGTATCTACATAAACTTTATCTTCTATTTGTAATGAAAATGGCACTCTCTCATAAGTAACATTCTCAGCTTTATTAGAATTTCTCTAAAATCGCAAGCAGTATCAACTACAATTTTCCACTCCATAATTTACCTCCAAGTATTTTATTTTTAACTTTTTCTACTAGATCATGCGTTTTTTTATATAATCTCACAGTATCACAGGTCGCCACTATTACTTCTGCTAGTCCCTCTCTCTCTCTCCATTCATACACATAACAAAATTATCATACATCTCTTCAGAACTTCCTCTGAAGTCAAGCTATTTATTGTCTTACTAATCTCTTGAATTGAGAATACATTTTTTTAAACATGTAATTACTATTAATCTTGCTAATTGTTTTTCGATTATATTTTTTTCTTAATTGGTTTATCTAAGTGACCATTTTTACATAATTATTTATCATCGCTGAAGTTAAACCCTTATCATCATCGACAATTGAGGAATTATCTAATCGATTAACGTATAATAGTACTTGATCTAAGTACAAATCAATATCTGGTAACTCAGACCATTTTTGGATATACTTTGTTCATATTCTTTCCTCCTTCTTATCTAGTTCTGATAATCACATTATATAGTTTTTTTCAAAATTAGAGTCAAGTGATTATACAAGTAAAATAAAAATTTTGTAGTATTTAAATTTACTACAAAAATTTTTTACTATTTAGCTAATTTTATTTTTTTCTTAATTCCTCTTCTCATATATAGATAGTAGAATAAGACACCTAAAGCATATACTGCAAGTCCTATTATCCAACCTATCCATAAACCTTCTATACCAATACCTTGTTTAAAAACAAAATAATAAGCCGTAGGAATACCTACTAGATAATAACCGATAAACATTACCACACAAATCGGTACAACTTTTTTGTATCCACGAAGCACTCCTGCTAGTGCTGATGCAAATGAATCACAAATAGCAAAACCAATTGCGAATAATAATAGCTTAGCTGTTAAAGTTATTACTCCGCTATCACTAGTATATAAATACGGAATTTTTGTATCAAATAACCAGACAATTAATCCAGCTATTGTTGAAAATATCATTCCCATTATTACCGTCAGTTTTGTATACTCTGTTGCCATTTTATAGTCTTTTGCTCCTACATGAAATGCTATTATAATTGTTGCAGCATTTGCAACACTAACTGGTAAAGTATATAAAAATCCAGAGAAATTTAACGCAGCTTGATGGGAAGCAATAACTGTCGTATCAAAACGTGACACCATTAAAGATAACGTTGAAAAGACAACCGTCTCAAGTGCTGTAGCTAGAGCTATTGGAACTCCTAGCTTAAAAGATTTCTCCCCATTTTTTTCAAATCTAATTTTTTCTTTTTCGAATATTTTTATACTTATTAATTTTAGGGTTTGTTAGTACTATAAATAATGCGATGAAAAATAATACTGTATATGTTACTGAAACAGCAATTGCATTTCCAGCTCCACCAAGCTCTGGCATACCAAACTTTTCCAAAAATGAAACTATACGCAAAAATACATTTACAGGTACAGACACTATCATCATTATCATCGATAATCTTGTCAATCCTAAACTATCTATAAACGAACGTAAAACTACATACAAGAAGATTGATAGCACTCCAAAACTTTCATAAAACAGATAGTTCTTTTGTTATTTCTGCAATATTACTATCCATACCTAATTGGTCTACTATTGAGTGTTGCTAAAGTATTTAATCCAACAATTAAAAACAATACTAATAATTACAGCTATGTACAGAAATTGTCTAACTACTGTAGGTATCTCTTCTTCTTTATTTTTTTCCAATCAATTGTGAAACTATCGGAATTAATGCTAAAACGATTGCATTTTAAAAGTATACATAATTGGATTCCAAATATTAACACCCATACTCACACCAGCTAAATCTGTAGGACTATAGTGTCCCGCCATGAACGTTCCAATCATACCAGATGAATATGAAATTACTTGATACACTAAAACAGGCAATAGTAATTTAATAAAAATACTTGCTCTTTTCAGAAAAGTTTTTTTCCTTGATACATATGTTCTCTCCTTTATATATTTTTTTCTTTTTTTCACACAAAAATCCAAAAAGCGAATTTACTTTTTAGATATCATCGATTTATACTATATGCAACCGAGACTTGAATAGATTAAAAACCGTTAGTCTAATCGCCAACTCAACCTCGACAAAAACTCACACCCACAATAGACTTACTTAATCTCGCTTCCTTCCGGACCTGACATGGTTCATAAGTATTGCGTCGTAAGGTGCCTTAGTCTCAACATTACGTGTTAGACTCGACATTCCCTATTCTACCCGCATCTCGGTATTCGGTCTTGCTAAAGCGGATTGCAAGTACAGGGCACCGCTAACTCCCCCACCCTAGCATTTTTTTAATTATATCAAATTTAAATGTAAAAAGCAAAGGATTAATAAAAATTAAAAATAAACTCCAAATTAGTACTTTATATAGTAGCATTATAATTTTTTCAACATAATGTCTACTACAAAAAAATACTATTTTAGAGTTTTTTTCTAACATTTATTATTTTTAACTTAGTTAATTCATTTAATTCTAAGATACATTCACCTTCACTAATAACTAAACAAGGTATACCAATTTTTCATATTTCCTCTTATTCCTTCAAACTGTGTAAGTATCTCTTACAAATAAGAACTCTTTTAAAGTTTTTCAACGAAGACATAACTTCTACCTCTTTATAAGAAATTCATAATTCTGCTAGTTTTTCTTTAAATGGTGCAGTATCTGGACAAGTTTCTGCAAAGTATAAAATATATTCCATAATAATCTCCTTTTATAAAATCTTTCTTTTTATTATATCACTTTTTAACGTTTTTCTTTGTATTTTTACCCTCTGAATTGAAGAAGAAAAATACAGATGCTAATAGTATCCCCATTGCTATTGCTCCAGCCTGAAGGAGTGTTTCCATCCCCACTTTTGAAGCTACACCATAATTCTTTGTTACTATATTTTGCATTGTATTATACATACCATATCCTGGCACTAACGGCACCATCCCTGTATAAATAAATATAGTAGCCGGGAGCTTTAAAAGCTTAGATGCATTTGTTGATAATATACCAACACAAACGGCACCTAAAAAACTACTCACAACAACGTCTGCTAATAACAAGTTAACTACCACTTGAATTAACCAACCGATAGCTCCAATCAGTCCACAAGTAAACAATGATTTTCTCGGCGCATTAAAGAAAATTGCGAATGCTACACTAACTACAAAACCCGCAATAAATTGTATAAAAACATTATTCTCCATAAATTTCTCCTTACACCAATTTCAATCCCATAACCACACCAAGTGCAATAGCTGTAGATACAAAGATTGCTGCCTGTATTCCAATCATCCCCGATAAATAATCACCAGCCATAAAATCACGTACAGCATTGGTAACCTGTACTCCAGGAACAAGCGGCATTAACCCCGCAATAATAATACTAAAAAGGATTATGTATTAAGAAAAACTTGTTTAACACCATTACCAAAATGGTAGCTATAAATGCCCCTAAAAAATTACTCACAAAAGATGTAAGTTTATATTTCGCAGTTAAAGTCAAAAACATAGCTTCTATTGCCATAATAAAGAATGCGTATAAACTATCCTTAAACGTTCCTCCAAACATTATCGCAAAAAAAGGACCCGATAAGGTTAAAGCAATAATCACAGAAGCATTTGAATATCTTTTTCTAGCCTTTATTTCCTTCATTTTTTTGAAGGCATAATCTAAAGTACAACCACCCATTACCATTCTTCTTGAGATATCATTTAATAGCGCAATTTTTTCTAAATCACGATCTCCTAATACGACTCTTCTCATCGCAGTATAAGTATTATCATCATAAACAAAAAGAGACAATTACAAAGTTATATGTCACTAGACTATTTGCGACTTTTTATATTATCAAACGATCTATAAATTCTATTTACAGTATCTTCTACTCTATATACTTCAGCTCCATATGCCAACATACTTTTAGCTATCTTCATACTAAAATTCAATAACATTTTTAGCTTCTTTTTTCATCACGTAAAGACTGTAACATACCTTCCCTCCTCTTAAATAAATCATTATGAAATAATTTCTAATATTTTTATATTTATTTTTAAATTCTTCCACTTTATTCTCTTGAATTTCTGTTGCTTTTTCAAGTTGATTTAAAAATATACTCAATTTTTAGAGAGCTCTAATTTTTGTTTTTACAAATAACTCATTCTTTTTCCACTAACAAATATTTTTCCAAAGTTTATTTCATCTTCTGATAAATTCATAACTCCTGGTTTAGCTACTATAATTTCATAAATATGACCGTCTTCTTCGATAATATTTTTCCGCAGTTATTTCATATCCTAATTCTTGTAACTTTTTCTCTAACGAAGTTTTCACCAACATTAGGTTGTAATACTAGATTTGGTTTATTTGCTAATTTATCTTTTTCCTTTTTCTAAAATATCAGCAATTAGCTTACCACCCATACCACATATTGTAATTACTTCTATATTATCACTTAATTCTATAGCATCTAGACCGGCGACTTTTACGACAATCAATAACTCCTACAAGGTTTTTCTTCTTGTACATTTTTATTGATACTTTGTGCGGTCCTCAACTATTTCTCCAGCTACCGCAAAATCAATTTTATTGTTTTTTAGCCAAAAAAATAGGTAAATATGCATGATCACTACCAATATCCGCAAGCCTTCTATTTTCAACATATTCAGCTACTAATTTTAATCTTTTTATTAATTGCTAACATCATTTCTCCTTTTTATTAATCAAGAAAATCCTTACTAAAACTCGTTGTAATAACAGATTTTTTCTTTTTTTCTATATTTTTCAAAGTTGGTTATTATTTTTATCACCAAATTCAGCTTTTTAACTTTTTAGAAAGTTTTCTTAGTCTTTCTTCTTCTTTTGTAATCTTTCTTATCAAAAATATCAAGTTGTACCTTGAGTTCTTTTTGACTTTTTAATATCATTTAGCGAGACCCCAAGCAATCTAACACCTTGTGAAAAAAATTATAATGTTCCAGTAAAAGTTCCCATGCGTAATTAAAAATATCATTTTTACTAGATATAAATTCTGGAATTTTTTAGATCTAGTAATAGTTTTAAAATCACTAAACCTCACCATGATTGAAATATTGTTTCCTACATAGTTACGTGATTGAACCCCTAGAACTCACTTTCTCACTTAATTTCTTAATTTCTTTTAAAATATCGTCTTCATCTATTAAATCATTTGTGAATGTTTTTGAATTTCCAATTGATTTTCTATCAACTGTATATTTTAGTTCATCGCTACCTTCTCCATTAGCCCTATTCTTTAATCTTAAACCTTGAACACCTAATAGACTGTGTAGAATCACCTCATTCGCTTCAGCAATATCACCAATAGTATTAATACCAATATTTTTTTAAGTTTTTTTGTAGAAGCTTTCCCACAACCGTGCATTTCACCAATATCCAAATTCCAAAGAATGTCCTTAAAATTTTTATTATTTATAATTGAAAATCCTAGAGGTTTTTCAAATTCGAACCCATCTTCATGAAAAAAATTTATTAAAAGATACTCCCTACCGATGAAGGCATTCCTAATTGTTTATATATTCTTCTTTGTATTGTGGCTATTACTTTTATTGGTTCATGAAAATCACTTAAATCTATATAGGCTTCATCAACAGAAACTATCTCAATTTTATCTGTATATTCTCGTACTAGATCAAAAATCATCTTTGATTCCTGCTGGTATTTCGGCATATCAGGTCGAAGAATTTTAATATTAGGATAAATCTTTCTAGCATCTCCTACACGCATTGTAGTTTTTTTATCCCTAAATTTCTCGCTTCATAATTAGAGGTTACAATTATTCCATGTCTTGTTTTCACTTCTCCTGCTATTGCTAAAGGTTTCCCTTTCAATTCAGGATTGTATTTTTCTTCTACACTTGCATAAAAGCAATTCATATCAATATGAGCAATAACTTTAGACATTTTTTCACCCCTTTTAATAGACTAAAAACGGGAACAATAGGGTTAGTGTCAATTAAATTTTTTTAATATATCAATTGAACCTACCCTATTTTAATTTCCCGTTATATTTTTCATTATTATACTAATGAAAAGTTAATTATTATTATTGGTTTTCTCTTAGTATTGTCATATAGTAAGCTAGATAACATACTTCTTATCTCAGCCTTAACAGCTGCACATTCTCTAATACTCTTAATTGGATTATTTTTCTAAATACTCAATTACTTTTTCTTCCGCTTCTTTAATCAGTTCCATACTCTTTTTAACATAGACAAAACCTTTTGTTTGAATAACTGGTTTTCCTACTAAAGTTTTTCTCTTTTTTTACTAATTGCATATGAAGCTACGAAAATTCCATCATTAGAAAGTAATTTTCTATCTTTTAGAACACTATCTTCTACATCACCTATTCCGCGACCATCAACTAATATGTTCCCTACTGGAATATTATTTTGTAAAGTTTTTGACTTACTTCCACTGATTTCCAAAGTTGTCCCTTTAGATAAAATGTGAATATTCTCTCCAGCTACACCAGTTTCTGCAGCAATTTCTGCATGTTTGCGAAGGTTTCTAAATTCCCCTTGAACTGGAATAAAATGCTTAGGCATAAGCATGTTTAACATCATTTTTAGTTCTTCTTTTGTTGCATGACTTGCAGCATGTAGACGTTTAGAAGCTGTAACAACATTTGCTCCAAGTTTAACTAATAGGTTTAGTGTCTGGAATAACATTACTTCCATATTTGGAGATGGTGTCGCAGCAACCATAATCGTATCTCCAGATTCAATCTGAATTCCATTAACTTTTTTCTCAGCGATATTTTTCATCGCCTCAATTGGTTCTCCTTGATCTCCAGATGAAAGAATACATACTTCGTTTTGTGGATAGTCTTTTAATTCTTCAATTGAAATTAAGTTACTATCTTCAATTTGTAAGTAATTCATATTTCTTGCAGTATTGATAGATGCTTCAATAGCTTGACCTAAAAGTAAAATTTTTTTCTATTTTGAGCCAGTCTTGCTCTAACAATATGAGAGATTGTTAAAAGTTAGAAGCATAACATGTTACTATAATACGTTTATTCGCTTGATAAAATGCATTATCAATTTGCTCAGCGACTTCATTCTCAGGAACATTATATCCCCTAACGTTAGCATTACTTGAATCACTTAGTAAAGCAAGAACACCCTTTTGACCTAATGTACTAATTTTTACGATATCAGATTTATATTCTTTACTTACTGATTGGTCAAATTTAAACTCACCAGTATACACAATATTACCTTGACTAGTTTCAATACAAATACCTAAAGAATCAGGCATTGAATATGTTGTCTTGAAGAATGTAACACTAGCATTATTGAAATCATATTTATTGTTATCTTTTACATAGTAAAACTTAATTCTTCTTTTTATTCCTAATTGTTTAAGATGATTTTTAATAAATCAATTGTTAACTTAGAACCATAAACAGGACATTTTTAGTTTATCGATAATATAAGGAACTGCCCCCATTGAACTTACGTGACCATTTGATAAAAATATTCCTTTAATTTTTTTGTTTTATTTCTAACTAAGTAACTAATATCAGGTATAACAGCATCAATACCGATCATTTCTGTTTCAGGGAACATTAAACCTGCATCAAGAACATAAATTTCGTCACCGATTTCTACCATATACATATTTTTTTAGCTACTTCTTCTACCCCTCCTAATGGAGTAATGCGAATTTTAGCTAACTTTTTTTGATTTATTTTGTTGAGATTTAGCTTTGTTTTCATTATTAATATTCTGTACTACTTGTTTCGAGCTATTTTTGTTGCTCTTTAGCCTCAACTTTTTTTGAATTTTTAGATCTAGTATTATTTTTTTCTTAGACGCTTGATTATTATTTTTCAGGGCTATTGTTCTTTTTGTAAATTTTTAGCAATACTTATTCCGTTATTACTCATTTTTTCCTCCTTGTAACATTGATTTTTATTGGTTCGAAGTCTCTTCTATGAATTGGTGTAACACCATACTCTTTTAGACCTTCTAAATGTTTCTTTGTTCCGTATCCTGCATTATTTTCAAAATCGTAGTTTGGATACTGTTTTGCATATTCTTTCATTAAATTATCACGATAAACTTTCGCCATTACTGATGCTGTCTGCAATAGATACACTCTTCTCATCACCTTTTACCATACTAAAATTAGGTATAGGATAATTTTTCAAACGGCATAGCATCTATAAGTAGAAAGTCTGGTTTAACTTCTAACTTTTCAACCGCTCTTTGCATTGCTATACGCGCGACGTTATAAATATTATATTTTTCAATTTCAATATTATCAACTTCACAAATAGCATAAGCAACAGCCTCATTTTTTTATCTGTTCATATAGTACTTCAGCGTTTCTTCTCAGATAATTTCTTTGAATCATTTAATCCTTCGAAATAACTTTCTTTTTTAGAATTACCATGGCGACATCTACTGGTCCAGCGAGCGGTCCTCTACCTACTTCATCTATTCCACAAATATACTTACATCCATTATTATAACATTTATTTTCGTAAAATGACTTTTTCATACTCTTTTTATAAAAAGTTTTTCTCTTGCTTCTTAGCATAACTTAGTAGTAACTTTTTGAACTCCCGATCTTTCATCTTTTTAGTTCATTTAATATTTCCTCGGAAATGATTTCTTGGTTTAGAGTTCTTTTACCTCACTAATTTTCATTTTGTTCCTCATTTTCTAATAAATCATTATAATTATCTAACGTAATAAGTCCAAATTTTTGTGTTCTAAAATCTTGAATTAATAGTTTAATTGTTGAATCATAATCATAGTCTCCACCAATTTTTTTAAATCTTTTTTTCAGCTACTTTCTCCATGATAAATACATTTTCATCATCACTATTAACATTTATCTTATATAGATTATTTAGATTTTTCTAAATAATTTTTCTTTTAAAAAGCTCAATTAAATATAAACTAACATCATCAAGTGGAGTAATGTCATCTTTTTATAGAACCAATTAAACTTAATTTTTACCAATTTCTTGATTATCAAACTTTGGCATAAGTATTCCTGGAGTATCTAATAATTCTATATCTTTGTTTAATTTTAGCCATTGTTGTTTTTTAGTAACACCAGGTTTATTAGCAGTATTAGCTACATTTTTCTTAATCAGTTTTATTTATAAACGTCGATTTACCAACGTTAGGTACACCTATTACCATTGATCTGATTGCTCTTGGTTTAATTCCTTTTGCAACTTGGCGAGCTATTTTTCTGCTAATTCTTCTTTTGCTTTATCGATTACTTTGTTTAAGTTATTACTATTTTTTTGCGTCAGTGTACACCACAGTATACCCTTTATTCTCGAAATAATTTTTCCATTTTGCTGTTTCAGCTCTGTCACATAAGTCAATTTTATTAAATATAATTATCTTCTTTTTATCTTTAACAACTTCATCTAGGTACATATTATGTGAAGAAAGCGGACAGCGTGCATCTACTAACTCAAAAACTATATCTACTAGTTTCAGTTTCTCTTTTCACTTCTCTTGTTGCCTTGGCCATATGACCCGGGAACCATTGAATAACCATAAATTTAACTCCTTATCTTTTTATTTTTTTAAAATTTCTATTATTTTATACATTCTTTACTATTTTACCACATTTTCAAGTTTTTAACCTATTTTTGATGCTAATTATTCGTAAAACATTAATATTTTCAAATTTTCCAATTCTATAATTAATATTTTATTTTTATAAAAATAAAAAAGGAATGACCCAACAAAATCGTAACTTCCGAAAAATGATTTTTATTTGGTCAGTCCCATTACAAATATTTATTTTTCAAATTTTTATATTTTGTATTATTTAGATAACGAAATTAATACCAAAAACTTTTAGTTTAATATTACTTGTTTTTCGGTCTTGTTTCAGGAAACTCAGAAACAAACACTATATAAATTACACTTCCTAATAAGTAGAATATTAAAGATGATTTATACCCCATATGATTTAATACAATACTCACATAAAAATTAAATAAAGTATAAATTGCGTATCCAAAAGCCCAAAATATTCCAAACATTATAGTTAATCTTTGCGAATTCATTTTAGGTAATTCGTATGGTATGTTTTAAGTATATTGGATATTGAGAATACATGAAGAAACCTGATAATGCAAACATTAAATATGAGATGATAGCACTGCTAGAAACACATAAAAGTCCAATCGCCATAAATCCTATCATTAATACTCCATGAATCATTAAAAAAATGGTTTTCTTCGAAAATCTAATCGTCTTGTAACTAACAGACTAAATAGTGTTCCAAACAATCCTCCTATTGTAACAGTTAGTATCATTACTTCTGGTTTAAAATGAGTATTGTTCGCATGTTCTGCTATTACTCTAGGTAGAGATACAAGTGGCATAACATATAAGAATAAAAAGCCACCAAATCCTAACGAGAATACATAAATAAATTTATCTTTAAAACCATCAGCATAAGTATATTTTTTTCTCTTCAACTTGGTGTATAGCTTCTTTTGATCTCATCAAAGATTCGTGAGACAAAATGATTCGGATGCTTCCAAGTAATTGTTGGCTCAAAATCACGAGATATTAATAGCCATAACACTAGAAGTATTATACTGAAAATACTAAATCCTATCATCGTGTATCTCCAGTCTACTATAAAATACTTCTTAAATAAAAAGAAATAAAATTGCAACTAAAGCGGCTCCGATATTATAAGATGCTGTAATAATTGTACTAGTAATAATATCATTTTGGAATAAATTTTTGCAACAAATGAGTTTATAAAAACGATTATCATAGAACCACCGAATCCCATTATCATTCTTGATATTGTATATAACCAATAACTATGTGTAAATATTGCAAAAATGAAAAGCATAGACAAAATAATGCGATTAAAGCGACCTTTTTAGGATGTAATTTAATCAATATAAATCTGACTAATAAATTAGCAACAATTCTTGAAATAGTAATAGTATAGTTTTACAACCTCAGATATTATAGGAGATACCTTCTCACCATTAAAATAATAATCTGTAATCTGTTTTGATAAAGTAGAACCCGCCACCCAGTTAGTAGCAAATACTACATAAGCTGTAATAAGAATCGAAAACATAATAATTCCTTGTTTTTCTAGTAGGGGAGTTAGATATTGTTTGCATAATATTGTACCTCTTTCTTTATTAAAAATATTACAGGTCGACCTTGTTGTATAACTGTTTTTAATGTAACCTTAGTTTATTACAAAGAGAAAAAATCAAGAAAAACCTTTTCTTTTACATAGATTTATCATAGAATATTTTCATATTTTTTCAATGGTGAAAGCATGAAAAATGAACCTTCTTAATTACTGAAAGTTATTGCATTCTAATTAATTAAATTAAAACAATAAAAATACAAACAAATATATAATCGAAAATAAAATTATAATAATTTTTATAAAAACACTTTTAAAATCCCTAAGTGTCTTTAACCTCTAAATATACTTTTCAAATAACTAATCATTTAGAAACATATCATTAATTAACAATTTCTTAGCTCTTATATTTATAATTTAAAATAAACAAAACACCCATTTTACTAGATAATAATTTATCCAATAAAATGGGTATTCATAATTTTTATAAACTTCTATTGTAAACTGTAAACTCTTATCTTTTATCTACTTTCTTAACAATAGTATCACCAAGAATTTGAAGTGCAAATACTATTATTAATATTAACACTGTTGCAACAAATGTTAAAGTACTGTTATTTCGTTGGAAACCATCTAAGTAAGCTAAGTTACCTAGTCCACCAGCACCGATAACTCCTGCCATCGCTGTTGATCCAACTAATGCTATCGCCGTAACAGTTAATCCTGAAATTATTGCAGGTAAACTCTCAGGAATTAAAACTTTCAGAATAATAGTAGTTTTTGAGCTCCCATTGCAGGCTGCTTCGATTACTCCTTTATCTACTTCACGTAATCCGATTTCTACTAAACGAGCATAGAATGGTGCAGCTGAAATAATAAGTGCTGGAATTGCAGCTTGAACACCTATAATTGTACCGATTAACGCCTTAGTGAAAGGAATTAATAATACAATTAAGATAATAAACGGAATCGCTCTAAAGATATTAACAATTGCTGTAACAACTGTGTAAAATCCACGTCCAAATGTACTCTTACTATTAGATGTTAAGTATAGCAGTAATCCTAAAAATAAACCAATGATAAACACTGCGATTAATGACTCAAAAGTCATAATTAGTGTTTCAATTGTTTTTATCTTGTACTTTATCCCCAATTAACTCTTGAAAAATCAAACATTATAACACCTCCGTTAAAAATACCTAGTTCATTTAATCTAGCTATTACTTTATCTGTATTTTCTTTAGAACCAATTAATTGAACGAACAGCGTACCTATATTCGCATTTGCTGTCTTATCAATGTGACCATTAATAATATTAAAATCAAAATCAATTTCTTTTATTAATGTACTAAGAATAGGTTTTTTTCAGTATTATTGTCAAAAAGTAAATTTAATAATAATACCATCTGTGAATACCTTCTTCCACTCTTCGATATTTTCTCTCTCTTCAAATTCCGAAGCAAATGAAGTTTGAGCTAAGAATTTCTTCGTAACTTCTTGTGTTGGGTGATAGAAGACTTCAGACACAAGTCCATTTTCAGCAATTGTACCACCATCTATAACAGCAACTTTTGTACAAATAGTTTTTATTACATTCATTTCATGAGTAATTAAAACAACAGTTATATTAGTTTTTGTTGTGAATTTCTTTAATAAGATTTAATACTTCAGCAGTTGTCTCAGGGTCAAGCGCACTTGTCGCTTCGTCACAAAGTAAAATTGAAGGATTACCTGCTAATGCACGTGCAATACCTACCCTTTGCTTTTGACCACCTGATAATTGAGAAGGATAGGCATTTAATCTGTCTTCTAATCCAACTAACTTAGCCAATTCCTCTACTCTTTCTTTAATTTCAGTTTTTGATTTTCCTAAAATTTCTAATGGAAATGCAATATTTTCAGCAACAGTTCTACTCCATAATAGATTGAAGTGTTGGAAAATCATTCCGATTCTTTGACGTTTTAATCTACGTTGTTCTTCAGTAATTTTATTGAAATCATCCCCATCAATAATTACCTCTCCATCTGTTGCCACTTCAAGTCCGTTTAACAGCCTCACTAACGTACTTTTTCCAGCACCAGAATAACCAATTATACCGTAAATATCACCTTTTTTTCAACTTTTAAATTAATATCCTTTAGCGCATGAACTTTTATTATTATAAATCTTATTTACTTTTTAATTCAATCATGTCTAGCTCCTTTCTCTTTTTAAAAATAAAAACACCCTTACTCCATCACGGAATAAGGGCGTTATACGCAGTACCACCTTATGTTTTACTTATTACAACTACTAACATAGTCTATCCTATAACGTGGATCGCCGAACAAAGTTTACAATTCTGTTTTACCTTATTAACCACTCGAACCATTTTCACATATTTCATATTATACCTTTTTCAGCTTACGGTACTCTCTTTAAATATTACATATATTACTTATACGAGTATTGGTTTTTATTAATTTCTATTAAGTATATCATTATACTTTTATAGTGTCAAGTATAATTTTTGAAATTATACTTTGAAAATTCTGAAAATATCACACTAATTTTCCAATTTAATATTATTCTCAACAAGGTAATCTCTAACTACTCTTGCCATATCATCTAATAGATCATCTAATTCTTCCCAGTTTTTGACTGTTGCACCACTTGCTAATGGATGTCCACCACCAGCATATTTTTCTGCTAGACTATTTATAACTGGACCTTTAGAACGAAGACGAACACGTACTTTATTTCCTTCATCTATTGCAAAGCACCATGCATATAAACCTTTCAAGCTTCTAAGTAAGTTTACTCCTGTTGAAACTTCACCTGGATCAAACTCCGTATTTATCCATATCTTCTTTTGTAATTTTTAAATACGCAACTCCGTCTTGATAAACATCATAATTTTCAAAAATAAATGCTCTAAAGCGCATAATATTTTCACTGATAATTTCCATTTTATCTAATAATGCGCTCATATTGAAATCATACTTTTATAAGTTCTGAAGCAACTTTTTAGAGTATTATTTGAAGTATTCAGAATAAAAATCTACCAGTATCTCCCACGATACCAAGATATAATAATTTTGTACTTCATCATTCAATTTTACATTATATTTTTCATTTAAATATGTATAAAAATTATATATTAATTCACTACAAGATGATACCTCTGTATCAACTAAATTAATACTTCCATAATTATCTAATGGTGGATGATGGTCAATTTTAATTAGAAGTTATTTTTAGTAAATAACTTCCCATCAATTCTTGGAAAATTAGCCGTATCTGTTACAATAACTAAAGCATCTTTATAGTCTTCTTCTGTTACTTCTGAGTTTTTGAACAAGAAGTCTAATGAAGGAGAATCCTTACCTACAGTTATTAGAGTTTTTTTCTGGAAAGTTTTTCTTTAATAATTTGATACATCGCCCTTGAGAGCCATATGCATCTGGATCTGGTCTCTCATGTCTATGAATTATAATTTTATCATTTTCTTTAATCTTTTGAAAAATTTCCTCATATAAATTTTTCGTAGTTTGTAGTCATTTAATTTCTTCTTTCTCTAATTTCTTTTGGAATACTTGACAAGTTACCATAGCTTTTGCTACTAATTCTGTCTTATCATAAACTTCAACATCAAATTTAGCTGTTTTTCGACCTATATCCAAAATGTTTACTTTTGTTGTTATTGTTCTATCTAATGGCACAGATTTTTAAGAAATAAAGTGTAGTATTTTTGCATAAGAACTTCACTTCTATTGTAGTTGTAACTTGTAATATGAATAGATTCATCAATAATGCTTAGTAAAAGCTGAACTAGAGAATGTACCAAATTGATCCAACATTTGTGGAATAACTTTAACCTGTAGTCCATCCGCTCTAGGAACAATTCCTTTACGCATAATTTCATCAAATGTATCATTGTTATGACCTTCTTGGAATCTATTATTTGTTAATAATGAGTTTATAACTATTTTTTCTAGTAACCACACCAAGTAGCGTATTTTTCGCATCAATAACAGGCATTAATTCATAACCTTCTGATAACATAGTATTAGCTACAGAAGAAATAGGTGTTTCTAAAGTTGTAGTTGCTACTTTTTCTTTCCATTACTTCTTTTTATAGCGAATCTTTTTCTTGTAAGAAAACGTCACGAGCTGTAACAATACCAACTAATTTACCATATTCATTTATTACTGGGTATCTAGTATGACCTACTTTAATTGTAAATCATACCAATCTTTTACAGTATCATTTAGATTTATTGTATATAGATTTTCTACTTTCATATAAATACTTTCAACAGTAATTATATCTCTCTTAATTATTTGGTCATTAGTTACACGGTTTTATTAAATGAGTTACTGAAAAAGTATCATGTGGAGTAATAATTAAAGGTAAATTTTTACTATCAGCAAGTGCTTTAATAGAATCGTTTGGCACATATCCACCTGTTACTAAAATAGCACAACCTTTTCTCCAGTGACATTTCAATAATTTTTGGACGATTTCCTATTATTAACAATGTTCCTTTGCGTATGTGTTGTCCTACTTGTTCAGAATCCATTGCCCCAATTGCGAAGTCTTGCACTATTTCATGAACTCCACCACGTCCTGCGATTAATTGTCCACTTACTATATTTACAATCTCTGAATATGATAATTTTTCTACATTATCACGTTCTTTTTTCTGAATTCTCACTGTACCGACACGTTCTATCGATGATACAAAACCACGATTTTCAGATTCTTTTATAGCTCGATATGCTGTTCCTTCACTAACTTTCAGTTCTTTAGCTACTTGACGTACAGAAATCTTGCTACCAATTGGTAGCTCTTTATATAATCTAATATTTTTTTGGTGTTTTGATTTCATAATGATTCCTCCTTATATTTTTTTATTATAATACAAATATTTTATTTGTAACACATTCTATACATATGTAATTATATACTTTTTATAGAACTATTTCAAGATGAAAGAGGACGAAAAATAACTAATTTTACTTATTTCTCATCCTCTTTTTATATTATTTACGTATATTTTTAACTTTGAAAAATATATTGAATATTTTTGAAAAATTTAGTGATACAGTTTATTTTCCATATTTTTACTATAACACCCTTTTTAATTGTATCATATTAATATTTTTACGATTTTCTACCCGCAGGCATTTTTAGCATAGCCTTCTTTGTTCTCTTGTTTCACTCGAGCAATTACTAAAGCATCCGAAGGTGCATTCTCTGTAACAGTAGTTCCTACGAACCACAGCACCATCACCTATTTCTAAAGGGCTATTAAGTTTGAGTTACACCCTATAAATGCATCGCTTCCTATTTTTTTGTTCTATATTTATTTTTTTCCATCGTAGTTTACAGTAATTGTTCCACAACCAATGTTTGTATTACTTCCTACTTCAGTATCACCTAAGTAACTTAAATGAGCTGTTTTAGATCCATCACCATAAGTAGTATTTTTTAATTCTACAAAGTTACCAACTCTTACATGTTGACCTAATTCGCAATTATTTCTAATGTGAGAATATGGACCAACGCTAGTATAATCTCCAATTTTTGAATCACTAATAGTTGAAGATAAAACTTTTACTCCATTTTCCTATCTGTGCGTTTTCTAAGTATGAATTAGGTTTGATTTGACAGTCTTCTCCAATTACAGTATTAGATTTAATTGTAACGTTTGGATAAATTGTTGTATCACGACCAATTACAGCATTAGGTGCAATATATGTATTTGTAGGATCTACTAGAGTAACTCCCGCTAACATATGTTTAGTATTAATTCTATTTCTCATAACATTTTCAGCATAAGCTAACGCAACTCTATCATTTACACCAAATGTTTCATCAAAATCATCACATAGATAAGTTTCAATAATTTCTTTTTTTGTTCACGGATTAAAAGCTAGTACATCCGGAAGATAATACTCACCTTGATTATTATCATTTTTAACTTTTTCTAACATTTCAAATAATAATTTATTATCAAAGCAATAAATTCCTGAGGTTAATCTCTTTTATTTTTTCTTCTCTTGTTCTGTTGCATCTTTTTCTTCAACAATTTTTCACTAACTTTCCATTCACATCACGAATAATTCGACCATAAGCAAATGGATCATCAGCTATCGCTGTTAATACAGTTGCTTTTGCATTTGTATTTTCATGGTGATCCAGCATACTATTAATAGTCTCTGGACGAATTAGAGAGTATCTCCGCACATTACAATAGTTGTACCCTCTTTATCTTTTTAATTTATCTTTGGCTACTTTTACAGCATGAGCAGTTCCTAATTGTTCTGCTTGTAAAACAAACTTTGTTCTATCTCCTAACACCTCTTTAACTCGTTCCGCACCATGACCAACTACAGTTATTACCTCTTGCATTTCTAAGTCATTAAGACTATCTAATACAAGTTCTACCATAGTTCTATCACAAACTTTATGCAATACTTTATATAGTTTTGATTGCATTCTAGTTCCTTTTTCCTGCTTTTGCAAAAATTACTGCATATCTATTATTACTCATTTTTCAACATCCTCTTTTTCTACTTGTCTTAATTTTTCAATAACATTCCCTAATTTTTACATCGAAAGTTCCATTAAATTCGTCAATATTTTTCAATTTTTGAAAGGTATAAGTAATCATCTTCATGTTCTCTTGGCGAATCAAAACACTGTGTAATTATTACTTTACCAACAACATTAACATCAAACTCATTCATAGACTTTCCATACCTGTAAGGACTCCTCCTCCACGCATGAAGTCATCAACTAAAAGCACTTTTGATCCAGTATTTAAACTTCGTTTAGATAAAATCATTGTTTCTATTTTCTTAGTAGATCCTGAAACATAATTTATCGCAACAGTAGTTCCTTCTGTAACTTTATTATCTCTTCTTATGATAATTACAGGTTTATTTAATATCGAAGCTATTGCATAAGCTACTGGAATACCTTTTTGTCGCAACAGTTACCACTGCATCCACTTCTTTATTTTTTTATAGACAGTAGCAACCACTCGTCCTAACTTATTCATCAGACTAGGATCGCCTATTATGTCCGACATAAAAATATATCCACCTGCTAATAAACGATTTCCATCATTTATTTTATCAAGAAAACTACTTAGAATTTCTTTGGCATCTTCTTCTACTAAAAGTTGGTGTAAAGATTACACCTCCACTTACTCCTGCTAAAGTTTTAACTTCTCCAATGTTTTCTTCTTTGAAACCATTTTTATTATATGTATATCCTCACTTATTGAAGATTTGGCTTGATTAAACTTTTGAAACGAAAATACGTTAATGGAATTAATTTATTTTGGATTATTTAATAAATACTCCGTCATCACTACTATTCTTTCACTTCTCTTTAACTTCATCTTATACTCCTTACATTGTATAAACGGCAACTTTACCATAGATTATACAATCAATATATTTTATTCGTATATTATATGTATATAATACCACTATTGTTCGGAATAGTAAAAGGGTATACAAGAATTTTTAAGTTGATTTTTAATAAACTAAACTTTTATCACATCACCAATAATAAAAGAGAGATAGCTTTATTAAACTATCTTCTCTTTTTCTATTTATTTTTCTTTCCAAACTTCTAAAGTTCGTATTTGATTTTCTTCTACTTTTCTTACAACAAAAGTCAATTTATCAATAGAATACACAGCTCCTACTTTTGCTTCATATTTTTTCTAAATAAATATACGCACCTATTGTATCAACTTCCTCATGTGGTAGGTGAGCATGGAATAATGCATTGACATCTTGGATTGGTACCCATCCATCAATTAAATAATGTCCATTTTTAATTTTTTTAACTAAACTTTGCTCATCTTCATCGAATTCATCTCGAATTTCACCAGTAATTTCTTCTACTATATCCTCTAGTGTAACTATCTCCACTAGTTCCACCATATTCATCAGTAATAACAATCATATGCTCTCTATTTTTGCTTAATAGTTGCTAATACTTGAGAAATCGGTGTATGTTCAAATATTTTTAATTGCTGGTGTTATATACTCTTCTAAATCTTTAGTGTTCACTAGCGGTTTATCAGCAAATAACAGCTTTTTAACATTTAAAATACCAAGAATTTTTGTCTTTATCCCCATCTTCAATTACTGGATATCTAGTGTATTCTTCTTGTTTTAATTGTCTCATGATAATTCCTGAGAGTCACTCATATCTATTGCTTCAACCTCTGTTCTAGGTGTCATAATTTCCTTAGCAATTTTATTATCAAATTCAAACACTCTTTCTACATAACGATACTCTACATCATTTATCTGTCCATGAGCTCTTGAAGATTTCATTATCGTTCTCAATTCTTGTTCACTGTGAATATCATCGTGTTCAGATGCTGGTTCATATCCAAACATTTTTGCTATAACATTCGCTAATGAATTAAGTAGCCATACTAACGGACGCATTACTTTATCAAACATATACATTGGCCAAGCAACTCGCAGACAAGTTGTTTCTGCAGATTGAATTGCTATAGTTTTAGGAACCAATTCCCCTAAAACTACGTGTAATAACGTCATAAATCCAAATGACACTACTAACGATATTGTATGTGTTAGCGCCTCATTCAAATGTAGCAACTCAAATATAGGATTGAATAATGAGTGGAAAGTCGCTTCCCCTATCCAACCTAGTCCTAAAGAAACGATTGTTATACCTAGTTGTGTGGCAGATAAATAATGATCCAATTGCTCAACCATTACTGCCAAAATTTTTGCTGTTTTGTTTCCAGATTCAACTAATTCATTTACCCTTGTAGGTCTAAGCTTAACAAGTGCAAATTCAAACATTACAAATATTGCCGAAGCAATAAGTAATAATATAATTATTAATATTTTTAATTAAGATACTGAGATCCATATGGTTTTAATTTAACCTCTTTCCTTATTTTTTTAATCATTAATAAATAATTTTACTACATATAAACTTTTTCAATTATTATACTACCCATAAGTTCTATCACTATTTCTAATTTATAAATAATTCTTATTAATGGATATTTCATCTTTCAGGTGATACTATATTAAGTAATTGAGAACGCTAAAACGGGAGATTACTATGAGCAATGAGATAGAATTCAAAAACTTTTGGTCTAAAAATAAACTACATAAATAATATTCAAATTTATTATAATATAGAGCAGACCAAGTTTTCGAAAATTTGAAAAATATAGAATTTTTATAACTTAACTTTTTAATAGCTACGATAATTCAAAAATCTATGCTAAATACATAAAAAAATATTAAATATAGAACTAAATATCCAGATAAACCCATCCCTATTCTATTTTTATTTTCCACGGATATCCCGCTTCGAGTAGAAACTGGTTAGAAAAAAATCTGCTTTCTCCTCTTTAGGGGTATGATGTGGTTGCTATAGATTTTTAGAAATCAAGGTGGTTTAAGTAAAGATAATGGAAGCTCCTCGCCTTCAGTGTTTGGTCACCTTACAGTAGGAATCGATGAGAGTATTGAAAATATGATATTTTTATAAAAACATTTTAGATACTTTGTTACTTTCTAGAATTATTACATCTTTCGAAGGAGTTGATTCTAATAGTATTGTTACCTACGGTGCTTCTCAGGGTGGAGCATTTTCTATAATATTTGTCGCTTTAAATAAAAATGTAAAAAAATGTATAAGTCTATATCCTTTCCTTTCGAACTTCAAAGCTATCTATGAACTCGACAATAGAAATAATGCTTATGCAGAATTTACTCATCATGCACGCTGGTTTAACACAAAAGGAAGAAATACTAAAAACTTTTTAAATAATCTTTATTACATCGATACTATAAATTTTGCAAAACTTCTGAAATGTAATATATTATTCGGAATTTCTAATCTCGATGCTGATTGCCCTAGAGAAACTCAACAAAAATATTTTTAATAATATAAAAAAAGTAATAAAAAGTCTTAGTTTATAAAAAGTACTATCACGAGAATATTTCAAGCTTCAATAATGAAGTAGTTAACTTCTTACTAAATAAATAATGGGAGTATATAATGAAATTAGAAAAATATAGAAAACTAAATTATACAGAACAGTTATTGCATATTAATCATCCATTTGTTCAATATAAAACAATTAATTTTTAAAGGAATAGACAGCTCTTATATTGAATTAGATATAGTCACTCCAAATACCAATATCAAGGGAGTGATTATCGACTTTCCTGAATTTAAAGTGAAAAATAAAGATTATTTAACATTAACTAAATATAGTATGTTAGACTATGCTATAGTATCTTTTACATATTAGAGGCAAGCTGGAAATAGTGAAAATAATATTCCTTGCTCTCATTTTTCCATTTTTTAGACAATAGTTCTGAATTTTCCTATTATAATTTAGTATTTCAGGATGCTCTTGATACTCTACAAATTATTGAATTATTATTTCCAAATAAAGATATATATGCGACTGGTGTTGGGCAAGGTCTTGCTATTTCCTAGTATGTGCTAGTTATTACAATTCAATTAAGGAACTATTTATTTCTGATTGTTCTCTCTGTGATATAAAAAAATACTTACATTAAAAATAAGAAAAATCCAATCTTTAGAAAAATATATAATTTTTGAAATTGATTTCCCAGATAAAATAGACTATCTATATAAAACATTAGACTCAATCGACATACTTAATATTAGTATCTCTATCTCACAAAAAGTACATTATGGACTTTCATATCTAAGTCCTAAAACACCACATTGTGCACAATTAAAAATTAATTGAATCACTAAAAATATTGACATCCAGCATTACAAATTTCTAGATTATAAAAATATTCCAACATCAATTCGATGATTATATACTTGAAACACTCTCGAATAAATAAAAGATGAATCGACAGAAAACAGAATTCTGTCGATTCATTATTTTCTAATACAATTAGCTTAATCTACCTTTTTAACTTCATGTTTTTAACAATTTTTCTCAATAGAATTTACATAAGCAGCTTTTCTCATTGGGATATCAAATCTTTCTTTCACTTCCCAAATGTCATTAAATGCTTTTGTCATAACTCTTGCTTGTTTTTCTACTACTTCTTCTTCAGTCCAGTAGTAACCTTGTAAATTTTGTACCCATTCAAAGTAAGATACAGTAACACCACCACTATTTGCAAGAATATCAGGAATTACAACCACACCTTTTTCTCGTAATACTTTATCACCTTCTAATGTAGCAGGACCATTAGCTCCTTCTGATATAATAGGCGCTTTAATTAAATCTGCTTCCTTAGCATCAATTGCATTTTCTAAAGCACATGGACAAAGAACATCTACATCTAAAGCCCAGAATTCGTCTAAAGTTAAACGTTTTGTATTTGGTAATTTATGGAATCTAACTTTATTATCTTTACACTCTTGAAGTTCAGCATATGATAAACCATCTTCACGATATACAGCATATTGAATTCCATCGTCATCACGTTCAGTTACAGCAACTACTTTAGCTCCAAAGTTTACAGCAGTTTTTACTGTATAGCTACCTACATTACCAAATCCTTGAACAGCGAACTTAGATCCTTGTGTAGATTTCCCTAGTTTTTCTAATGCTAATTTCGCAGCAAGAGCTACCCCATATCCAGTTGCTTGCGTTCTTCCTAATGATCCACCTAGTTCTAATGGTTTTCCTGTTAAAGTACCAATTCCTTGCTCACCGGTAAGAACGTTAAATTCATCAATCATCCAAGACATGATTTGACCATTTGTATTTACGTCTGGTGCTGGAACATCTTGTTTTTCACCTAAATATTTGTAAATTCCTCGAATATATCCTCTAGAAAGTCTTTCTAGTTCTCCTTTTGATAATTCTTTTGGATCTACAATAATACCACCTTTACCACCACCATATGGTAGATTAGCAACAGCACACTTGAACGTCATCCAAATAGACAACGCTTTAACTTCATCACCTGTTACAAGTGGGTGAAATCTTAAACCACCTTTTGTAGGTCCAATTGCATCGTTATGTTGTGAACGGAATCCTTTAAAGTATTTTACTTCACCGTTGTCCATTCTAACTGGAATAGATATTTCAAAAGAATCTTTGTGGATCTTTTAGTGATTCATATACTTCTTCTTTGTACCCTAAAACTTCACAAGCACCTTTTTATTTGTTCTCTTGCATTAACCAATGGATTGTTATTCATAATTACTACATCTCCTTAAATTGTTATTTTACACTTTTAATGTAATATCTTCTTAGTTAATTATATCAAATATAACATATTTTTGTAAACGTTTTTTGTTCTCCGTTTTTCTTATTTATATCTTCAATTTCCAATGTGAATTTTCTCATGAAAAACTAATGATAACAATATGTCTATCGTTATCACTAGCTTTTTATAACAATTTTTCTTTTTTCAAAAACTATATGGGGAGCTTACTTTAAATTAATATAGTCTATCACTCTATTTCGCATCATACCATGAAGACCCACTACTCGCTTCTGCTTTAAGCTGAACATCTAAATTAGTAGCTTCTTCCATAATTTTAATCATTTCTTTTGTAAACTCTTCTTCTATATCTTTATTTACATCGAAGATCAATTCATCATGTACTTGTAATAATAATTTTGCATCTACATTTGTTTTTTCTAGATACTTAAATACATTAACCATAGCTATCTTGATAATATCTGCAAGCAGTACCTTGAATCGGTGAATTCATCGCAATACGTGCATTTAGATTAGCTACAATCTTATTTTTGGCATTAATATCCGGTAATGCTCTTCTTCTATTAAATAATGTTTCTACATAACCGTGTTCTTTTTTGCAAAATCTACAATATCACTCATATATTTATCAACACCTTTTAAATGTTTCTAAATATTTATCGATAAATTCTTTAGCGCGTTTTCTAGTAATGCCTAGATTATTAGATAAACCAAAATCAGAAATTCCATAAACAATACCAAAGTTAACAGCTTTTAGCTTCTCGACGCATTGAAGATGTTACTTCATCAAGGCTTACTCCATTAACATCACTAGCTGTTTTTAGTATGAATATCCACATCATGCTTAAATGCATCTATCATTCCTGCATCTTGAGCAATATGAGCTAATACTCAAGCTCTATTTGAGAATAGTCAATAGATAATATTACTCTATCATCAGAAGCTGGAACAAATGCTTTTCTAATTTTTTTACCTTCTTCGATTCTTGTAGGAATATTTTGAAGATTTGGATTAACTGAAGATAAGCGTCCTGTTTGAGCTAATGTTTGCTCATAACGTGTATGGATTTTCCCTTCACGAGTAATATCTTTCACTAACCCTTTTGCATAAGTTGAGTTCAGCTTTGTAATGGTTCTATATTCCATAATTAATGGAATAATCTCATGACTATGTTGAAGTTGTTCTAACACTTCTACAGCTGTAGAATATCCAGTCTTTGTTTTCTTAATTGGTGGTAAACCTAAATCTTCAAATAACACAACACCTAGCTGTTTAGGTGAAGCAATATTAAATTCAGAACCAGCTAAAGTATAAATACTAGATTCCAATGATTTAATTCTCTCGTCAAACTCAGCACTCATTTCCTCAAGAGCTTTCTTACTAACATGTATTCCTTCAAATTCCATATTAGCTAATACTTTAGCAACTTTAATCTCTATGTCTTTATATAAATCCATCATATTCTCTTCAGCGAGTTTTTCTTCCAGCAATGATTTCATAAGTGAAATACTCTCTGCAATTTCTGCAATATACGGATTAATAACTTCTTGAGGTGGTAAAAGTGCGTTTAGTCCCCTTACCATAAATTTCTTCATCACTACTTATTATTTTTCCTAGATAGTTAAAGACGATTTTATCAATTTCAGTTTTTGCATTCACATCGATCGGATAAGATACAATTTTTCACATCGAAAAACTTCTCCGTTAATATCACACCGTTTCTCTTCGCTATAAATAAAATCTTTTTGAAGTCATATACTGTTTTAAGCAATTCACTTTGAAGATATTCTACTACAAATTCATTAGTGAAAAATTGTTCTTCGCTAAATATATAAGCATCTCCTTCTCTATAAACTACTATTCCTACTACATCTGAATTATGATAGTCCTCTGTATAACACTCTACATGTAGAGCACTATCAGTAAAATCTATTTTTCGTATTTTTTTATCTGCTAAAATAATATTAATTTCTTTTTTTAGGAGTAACTGTTTCTTCATTAGTTACCTCTACATCTTCAGTAGAATTTTCTTGTGATAATTTTCTTAAAAATGAAACAAATTCAAGTTTTTCAAACAACTCTTTTTAAGCTCTATATTCTCACTATAAGTTAAATCTTCTAACTTATTGTCAACTTGAACTTCTGTATAAATAGTTGCTAATTTTTTCTGTAACAGGGCATCTTCTCGACCTTCTGTTAGACGTTCTTTAAGTTTTTTTACCACTAATATTATCAATATTTTCTAATACATTCTCTACAGTTTTTATATTCGGTTAATAATTTTATGGCAGTTTTTTCACCTACTCCAGCAATCCCTGGGATATTATCGCTCTTATCTCCCATAAGACCTTTCATGTCAACGATCTGTTCAGGGGTTAATCCGTATTTTTCAGCAATAAATTCTGGCGTGTAATAATCTATATCAGTAACTCCACGTTTAGTATAATAGATTGTTATATTCTTACTAGCAAGTTGAGTTAAGTCCTTATCTCCAGTTACTATTATAACTTCCAAGCCTTCTTTTTCGGCAATTTTAGCGTAACTACCGATAATATCATCCGCTTCATAATCAAAGTGTTCTTCATACTTTATTCCATATGAATCCAAGTTCTCTAACATAACCGAATTGCTCTACTAACTCACTAGGAGTTTTTATCCCTAGTACCTTTGTACGCTTCATAACTTTGGTGTCTGAAAGTTTGTTTTCCTTTATCAAAGGCAACTAATGCATACTTTGGATTAGTATCCGCTAATATTTTTTCTAACATCAATGTAAATCCATAAACACTATTAGTATATAGCCCTTTTTTATTTTTTAAAGCTGGCATAGCATAAAAAGCACGATAACTTAAGCTATTCCCATCTATTAACATTATCTTATCCATTTAAATCTCCTAATTTTAATTCTAGAAATTATAAAGAGGTACGAAACAAAAATCACATTTTTAAAAAGTGATATTTGAGTCGCCCTCGTACTATACTTTATATATCACTATTTTTATAAATTTCTCTTTGTACTTCTACATATATCTTCTAATTATTGATTTTACAACAATTTATAAATTGTTTCTATCTTTTTCTTCCAAGAATGTCGCTCAATTTCTTCAAGTAAATAAGCTGGAATCTCGCGCTCTCTCTCGTTCTTTCTATCATAACTTCTAAAGATTCAACTAGTCTATTTATAAAAGCTGGCTTTTTCTTCTTCGACCGCTTTATCAGTATCATAAATAGTCGGCATTTTCACATACTCAATTATCTCAGAATTATTTATTTTTTTCTCCAAGAAATTCTATAAGCCCTTCTATCTCAGTAGCGACTACTCTAAGTCCGCTTCCTAAGGCTTCAACCGCGATTAATCCCAATCCTTCAAAATAAGAAGGTAATACAAATATATCTTTATGACGCATAATCTCACCTAGATGAACTTGATCAACCGCATTATAAATTCTTATTCTCTTAGAATCACCAACTAGAGACTCAACTCTAGGTCTATCTTCATCTTTCAAATTCCTATTAATTCTAATTCTACTTTAGTGTCTTTTTTTCTCTAATAATCTAAAAAGCTTTAATTAATTCATAAAAACCTTTTGACTCATCAAATTTTCCTGCATATAAAATTTTTCACATTATCATGTTTTTCATATTTTTTTCTGCAGGATAAAAGATTTTTTTCATTATATCCCACACCAATATTCACAATTTTTTTCTACAGGATAATTATAAATATTAGCTATTCCATCTATAACACCACTGCTTAATGCCAATATCTTATCTAACTTCCCAAGACTTTTTACATACTTGTCTTTCATTACATGATTTTTTTCTCAGCTTGTCTTATATCTGTATTGTGACATATTCCTATAATTTTTCATTTTCAAAAACATCACAAACCATAGAACTCAAAATCCATAAATGATGTGTGATTACAACATCTGGTTTAAATGTTTCTTTAGCTTGAATCAATTTTTTACGAAAAGCCTTTTTGCCAAGATTCAATCATTTCATCTGTCATATTTTTATATAGTGTATTATCATACGGCATAATATCACTCATTCCAACAATCGGAAAAACTGATATCTTTCCCCTGAAATTCAACTTCAAATTTTTCGTCTACAAAGTTAAAATTATACTCTGGTGTCGTAGCATAAATAGCAGCTTGCTCTACGTTAAATCCCTTTAATCCATCTATAACATTAGTAAAATATACACCACTTCCTGTTTTTTATCGGAAGTTGAGCTAACACATGTAAAATCCTCATATTTTTTTATCCTCTATTTCATATTTTTCCATCATCTCTATTATAACCTAATTTGTGTATTTTTTTATAGTAAACGCATTAAATTAATATAATAGAACACAAAAATAAAGAGTAACTCATAAAATAAGATTATTTAAAAATCTATTTTATCTAGTTACTCTCAAATTTGATTGAAAAATCATTATAAACGATAACCTATCGTTTTTAAAATTCTATCCTCAAGCACTGCAAGTCGCGACTTTCTTTTTCATCTTGACTTTCGATATAATCATTTTTGTTATAAAATGCATTTCTATAACTAGCAGTACTAAACGGTTCAACTAAATTAATAATTGTATATCCATCTAAACCAAGTTTCTTACATACCGCTTTTACTTGACTCAGGTTTTTCACTATAAACAAAAAAATTTCTGAAGATTTATCTAATCTATCTAATACACTATCTATTTCCTCAGGTGAAACTTTAATTTCTTCATCACTTAACACTTCAGAACCAAGGTTTAATAATTGTTTATTTTTACTTACTGAGATTCGATATTTGAATTCTGATAATAAAGCATTGCTATAGATAGCTTTTCCATAGTCATATTGTTTTATACCATCACCAATATGAAGTTTTGTGAATCCACGTTCTCTAAGCAACTTCTCAGTAGCACGTGATGTTACATCGACTACACAATATAAAATTATATCTTTATCCTTGTAGTCATCAAAGCACATCGCTACCGTTTTTTAAAAAGTTTAATCGGAAGATTCACGGCATTTATAGCGTGACCTCTTGCATATTCTTTTTCGCCAACGAACGTCAACAACTAAAGCTTCTTCAAATGTTTTCTTCTCAACATCTGCTCCAGCAATTCTTCCTGGTTTTCCTTTTAGTAATTTAAGCCAAAATGCATATAATCCAGCTACAATAATTAATAATACAATTACTATAATTAAGAATATTTTCATTGCGTTTACTCCTTTCATCATATAATTATATTTTAGCATACATTTTGTATTTTTAATAATAAATTGTATAAATAAAATATTTTTTGATTTTTAAAATTTAGGAGTAAAATGTTATTATACACCATTTTTAAGAAAGGAGATCTGGATGAAAATATCAAAAATTAGTAAAATTGAAAATAAAAATTTAAAAATTGAATCCTCTTTATTAATTGATGGAATTTTAGTAGGTTTAGTCGCTGGAATTGTCTGGTGCTAGTTACAGACTTCTTATTGGTTATAGTGAAAAAAACTTGTTCACTATATGGCCGATTTCATTAAAACTGGGCTTATTTATAAAATAGGTCTTTTACTAATTCTAATCTTACTAGCCTTGTTTTCTGGTTTTCTATTAAAACGTGAACCGATGGCTAGTGGAAGTGGAATTCCTCAAGTCTCTGCTGAAATTACCGGTAGATTAAATTCAAATCCATTACGAGTTCTAATTTATAAAATAACTGGTGGATTAACGGCAAGTCTCGGTGGTTTATCACTTGGACGCGAAGGTCCCTCTATTCAACTAGGTGCAATGAGTGGAAAACTTGTCTCTAGAATACTAAAAAAGGATAGCGTAAAAGAAAAGTATCTTATTACTTGTGGTGCTAGTGCAGGTCTATCCATCGCCTTTGGAGCTCCACTTGCTGGTGTTTTATTTTCTATAGAAGAAGTACATAAGCAAATAACTAAAAAAATCGTTATCTGTTGTTTCAGTGCTGCTGTAATAGCAAATATAGTTGGTCAGTATATTTTTGGACTTACTGCTATTTTCAAATTTCCTGAAATCCCCTATGTTGAAGTAAGTATTTATCCTTGGGTTGTTTTATTAGGAATTCTATTAGGAATATTTGGGACATTTTATAATGTTACTATAAAAAAATACTTTTTTAAAATTTATGAATATTTTTAGATTAAATATAGTATTTAGACCTCAAGTAGCATTTATAATTTCATTCGGATTATTTATTTTTATCCAATAGTGCTTGGTAGCGGTCATAGTTTAGTAGAATTTTCTGATAGAGAATAAATTTAGCTTTTATGTTTTTATTAACCTTATACTTCATAAAAACTTTATTTTCACTTATTTCTTTCACATCAGGAGTCGCAGGCGGTATATTCTTACCTATCTTAATACAAGGTGCTGTACTCGGAACATTGTTTAGCAACTTTTTGATGCTAAATATACTGCATTATTTGTAATACTATCTATGTCAGGTTACTTAACTGCAATTGTACGAAGTCCTATTACTTCAATAATTTTATTATTTGAAATGACACAAAAACTAAATTATTTCCTGCCGATCGCACTATGCTGCTTATTTGCATATATCACTGCAAATATACTTGGAACAAAACCGGTTTACGAATATTTACTTGATCGAATTTTAACTAGTAATAAACTAGGAGACAATGAACTTGAAATGGAAGTAGAAATTCTAACTACTATATCAAATGATAGTACATTAATAGGAAAAGAAATTCGTGAAATCGATTGGACAAAAGGAGTACTTGTTTCTCATATCGAACGTTCTGGTCGAGAAATAGTACCAAAAAGGAAGTACAATTCTAGAAGCAAATGATAAACTTACCGTCATTATGCCAAAAAGAATGTGTCAATCTATTTTTAAAACAATTTGGTGAATAAAAAAACAGGCTCACTAAAAATCCCAAAATTCAAAAATAATTTTTTATGATAACTCATAAATGCAGTGGTTTATCAATATCTAATAAACTTTTAAAGGGAGTGACTCGATAAAAATAACAATTTTGCTGAGTCACTCCCGTTTTTATCCTTATAATACATTAAAATGTTTTAGAGCATGAGTAATTCCATCATCATCTACACTAGTTGTAATGTAATCCGCTATTTCTTTAACATTATCACCTGCATTTTCCATTGCTACACCAATTCCAGCATGTTTTAACATATCTATATCATTTCCACCATCACCAAAAGCCATAGTTTCTTCTAATTTAATACCGAAATGAGAAATAATCGCATCAATCCCAGTATTTTTTCCACCATCTTTTGGAATAACATCTGTAAAATGAGTTGTCCAACGGGCTGCTTTTGAATTAGGCATATAAGCTAAGAATCCTGCTTCTTCCTCTTCAGAGACAAATACATTAAGTTGATATATTTTTTCACTAACAGCCTTATCGTAAGCTGATGGATCTTCTTTAAATCTTTCTGGATCACCTAATTCATCTTCCAACCATTTAACCCTCGGGTTTTTCAGATTCATGAAAGCTCCATCTAATAATGCAAAAATCACAAGCTATATTATTCTCTTTAAAATAAGGAAGAACATTTTTATATCATCTTTTGATAAAATCTTATCATTTAAAAACTTCTCCAGATTCTAAATAGCAATACTGTCCATTTATTGTAATATACCCATCAAACTTAAAATCTAACAAATCATTTAAAAATGTCGTATGAAATGGTGCTCTTCCTGTAGCTATAAAAATTTTTAATTCCTTTTTCTTTTAGCTTTCTTAAAGTATTTGCAGTGTTTTTCCGGAATAGTTTTAGTTTTAAAACTTCTTATCGTTCCATCAATATCAAAAAAATCGCTTTTTATATTCATCATTCTTATTCTCCATATTTATTTAAATCAACTACACTATTTCTTGTTTTAAATCATAACCTATTAATAGTTTCATAGCTGTCTCTTCTTTTTTTATAACATTAAGTAACATGCTGACTGTTTGCTTCTTTCGCATCTTTTAAATCAAATTTTATAGTTGTTAATGGGGATTTTAATAAAGCAGATGAAGTATAATCTCCAAACGCAGAACTGAATAATTTTTCACCAACACTTAAACCTTCTTCTTCAAGAGCCTTCATGGCACCATAAGCTAGATTGTCAGTGGCACAAATTAAACAACTGTCATCTTTCAACTTTTCTATATTTTTCTTTTTACAACATCATATGCTTCTTTCATACCAAAACTACTAATAAGTATATTTTTAGGACTTAAACCATACTTTTCTAAAGTTCTTACTACTCCCTAATTTCCTATAGTATCCTACAGCAATATCTTCCTCACTTACCCCTAAGTAAGCAATTTTCTTATGTCCATTAGCTAGAACATAATTGGTTAAATCCCTAGCAGACATTAAAATCATTATACTCAACACTATAAGTATATTCTCCTTCTGCCCTAGCACTCACAACAGGAACATCTACAGATTTTATTGTATCTTCATACGTTTTACTCATAGTTGTCGGTAATAAAATTATCCCATCTACGTTCATTCTTGCTAATTTCTTAATATATTCTAATTGTTTATTTTTCATCAAAATTAGCATTCATTATTAATGTCTCATAATTATTTTCTTTTAATTCTTTATCTAGATATTTTTAAAGTATTTCCACTTACAAAAGAGTGTAAACATGGTACTATTACACCAATAATTTTGCTATCCGTACTTTTTAATGCCTTAGCAAAAAGTATTCGGTGTATAATTGTATTTATCAACTATTTCTTTAATTCTCTCATAAGTTTCTTTTTAAATTTCCACCATTAAAATATCTAGAGACAGTAGTAGTACCTACTCCAGCCATTTTTGCTATATCTACTATTGTCAATTTCCTCATAGATTACCTCCTTAAGTCACAACTTTAATTATATACGATTAGAGTAAATAAATAAAGAATTATATAAGAACAATTTCAGAAAATATGTTCTATTAATTTTTTTATTATTTCACTGAATACTACTACATAAAAATACACTCAAAAATACAATAATCAAATTATTCTAATACAATTTCACTAGAAGAAAACTTTATATTTCTTATAAGCATTGCTATGATAATAGTTATTTTTTTCTAAAAAAATAATCTCCTAATTTCTACCATCGCATCTACAATGTTAAACTGTATCATTACAGAGTTGGAGGTTTTTGTTAACAGATCCACAAACACTATCAAACAAGCACTGAACAATACAAACATTTTTGAAAAAAATATTAAACAAAGCTCTTGAAATCCTTTTTCCGAAAGTGGTATAGTGTACTTTGGAGGTATATTATGATAGTTCAATTAAAAAAACGTATCAAAAACAATATAAAGACGCTAACTTCAAACTAGAAAATATATCATTTGATATTAATAAAAAGAAGTTATTGGAATTATCGGTAGAAATGGTACAGGTAAAAGTACAATTCTTAAAAATGATTAATGGTATTGTTTCATATGATAGTGGAGATATTCTTTATAAAAACTCTTCTATTAAAAAAATATGGATGCAAGTACCCTTAGAAATACAAGAAAAAAATCTAGCCTATATGTTCCAACACTCTAATCTTATTGATAACAAAAGCGTATATTATCATTTTGAGTTTAGTGTACAAATTAAATAAGGTTTCTGTTGATAAAAAGAAAATAGATGATATTCTTGAATTCATGAATATCACAAGACTTAAAAATAGTCTTTGTGGGAGCCTAAGTGGTGGAGAACAACAAAAGTTGCTATCGCTATGGCACTGTTACAAGAACCAGAAGTTCTACTTTGTGATGAAATCAGTTCAGCATTAGATACTAATAGTGAAAAAGAAATATTTGCACTATTAAATAAATTGCGTACAACAACTGACATTTCAATAGTTATGATTTCTCACAGTTTATCATTACTTAAGAACTTTTTGTGATCGTGTAGTAGTTATTGATGATTCTACAATTAAAGATATTGTCGTACCCTAATAAAAATGCAAAAGACGATTACGACAGTAATTACTATAACTACGTAAAGGAGTTTTTTTATTAAATGATTGATTTATTTAAAGCCAATTACGATGGTATTATGAAAGCATTTTTGGGAAACAAACTATATGATGCTTTACTCAATGTTAACAGTATTTTTCATTTCCCTACCATTAGGTATTATGCTTTTTGCTTTCAGTCGTGATTATTTATTAAAAAATAGAGCAGTTTATGAAGGACTTAGCATTTCTCTTAATGCCCTACGTAGTGTTCCATTTCTAATTTTTGTGTTCATATTAATCCCTGTAAATAGATTTCTATTTAAAACATCTTTTGGAAATATTGCAGCAATCTTGCCTCTTACACTAGTTGGTGTAAGTATTTATGCTCGATTTGTTGAACAAGCATTAATTAATGTTCCTAAAAAAATTGTAGATAGAGCTATAAGTATGGGAGCTACTAAAATTCAAATTATTAGATACTTCTTATTACCTGCTACAATGGATAACTTAATCTTATCATTCACCTATACTACTATTAGTTTACTAGCTTATACTACTGTAATGGGTGTAATTGGAGCTGGTGGTCTTGGAGAATTTGCCTTTAGATATGGGTATCAGGAATACAATTATGATCTAATGTATTTAATAGTAATAATATTTATTATATATGTATTTATTATTCAATCTATAGGTTATGGATTAGCTAAACGTTTTACAAACAAGAAGGAGAAATAGATTAATGAAGAAAGTATTATCTATTGTTGCTAGCCCTACTAGCGCTTGTGCTTGTGTTAACAGCATGTTCAAGTAAAACTAGCGATAAAAAGAAGAAAAAGAAGACAAGACTATTAAAGTTGTCTCATGTCCCACCATTTACTGATATGTTAGAATTAGTTAAAGAAGATTTACAAAAAGAAGGATACACTCTTGAAATTGTAAAAAGTATCTGATAATGTTCAAGCTAACGTTGCTTTAGCAAACAAAGAAGTCGATGCTAACTTCTTTCAACACGAACCATTCATGAAACAATACAATGAAAAATAAAAACTAACTAGTTGCTGTGGCGAAAGTTTATAATTCTATTCCAGCATTCTACTCAAAAACTGTCAAAAACATAAAAGATCTTAAAGATGGTGCTGATGTAGCTATTCCATCTGATGCATCAAACATGGCTCGTGCATTAAGATTATTAGCTCACGGTGGATTAATTACATTAAATGATCCAAAACAGCTATAACGTTACTGTAAAAGACATTAAAGATAATCCAAAACATCTTAAATTTACAGAAGTTGGGCTTTTTAAACTTAAGTGATGCATATGCAGAAAAAGATTTAGTTTTCAACTACCCAACTTATATTGCTAAATTAAACCTTACACCAATGAAAGATGGACTTCTAATGGAAGACAAAGCTGACTTTACATACGCTGGTGTACTTGCGACTCGTGAAGATAACAAAGACGACGCTAAAATTCAAGCAGTTAAAAAAAGCTTTAACTAGTCAAAAAGTTAAAGACTTCCTACAAAAGAATTTCGAAGGTAAAAGCTACTGCGACTTTTCTAATAAATATATATTATTACTAATCCAAAAATCTATAAATACAATCAACAACCTTACCTCTAAATAAAAAAATATACTTAATAGGAGATAAAATAATGAAGAAAAATAATTTCATTTATTGCTAGCTTAACAGCATTATTATTAGTTTTAACAGCTTGTTCAAGCAAAACTGAAACTAAAAAAGAAGAGAAGAAAGAACCTGTTACTGTAAAAGTAGCTTCTCACACTTCTCCAATGACAGACATGTTAGAAATGATCAAAGATGATCTTAAAAAAGAAGGTTACAACTTAGAAATCGTTAAAGTTTCTGATAACGTTCAAGCTAACGTTGCATTAAACAATAAAGAAGTTGATGCTAACTTCTTCCAACACAGACCATTCATGGAACAATTTAACAAAAAAAATAATGCTCATCTTGTAGCTATTCAACCAATTTACAACGCGACTGTATCATTCTACTCAAAAACTCTTAAAGATATCAAAGATCTTAAAGATGGTGCTGATGTAGCTATCCCTTCAGATCCAACAAACTTAGCTCGTGCTTTACGTTTATTAGATCACGCTAAAGTTATTACTCTTAAAGATCCAAATAGCTTTACAGTAACAGAAGCAGATATCAAAGATAATCCAAAACACCTTAAATTTACTAAAGTAAGCTTACTAAACCTTAACGAAGCATACAATGAAAAAGATTTAGTATTTAACTACCCAACTTACATCTCTAAATTAGGATTAACTCCTGACAAAAATGGTCTAGCTTTTTGAAAAAGAAGGAGACTCAACATTCGCTGTCTCACTTGTTGCTCGTGAAGATAACAAAGACGATGCTAAAGTTCAAGCAGTTAAAAAAGCATTAGCAAGTGAAAAAATTAAAGATTACATCAACAAAGAACTTAAACCAAAAGGACACGCTACTCCAGCGTTCTAATATATAGTGAAAATACTTGGTAGACATTGTTTACCAAGTATTTTTATCTCAATTATTATTACCAGCTTCTTTTTAAATAATATAACTATTAGTCTTAAAACACATACATCACTATTTAACTAGTAACTACTTATACCTAAAATATGGGAGTGACTCAAAATCGTGATTTTCGAAGAAGTCGATTTTGTAGAGTCGCCTCACACAGTTTATTAGATATCAAAAAGCTTTTTATAAAAGCAAATTTAGATATTAATAAACCACTGCATCTTTAAATTTTTCATATAAACCTTGTTAAAATTTAGGACTTTTTGGATCATCCCCGATTAGTAAATTTAGATTTTTAAACTTATTGAACTAATACTATTTAGTTTATAGTTCTCTAAAATCTAAATATTAATATACAAAAAAGAAACTGACTTTTACGTCAATTTTCTTTTTCTGTCATAATAGACTTATTTGTGTAATTCTTTTTCGAAAGCTCTCTAACTTGTCCTACAGAGAATCCGATGATTACTTGAATAGCTTTACCGTTACGAGCAACTCCAAGAGCTCCAGAACGTTTTAAGAATTCATCACCTTTAACTAGGCTTTCGTCTTTAACGTTAACACGTAGTCTTGTTACACAGTTAGTAACGTCTACGATGTTGTCTTTACCACCTAAACCTTCAAGAATGATAAGAGCTTGATCATCGTGAGTAGCTGCATCATCTTTAACTTCTGGTTTAGCTGCTTCTTTACCTTTTTCACGGTACTCTTGTTTAGAGTAAAGTTTAGTTTCAGCATCATCTGCTTCACGTCCAGGTGTGTTTAATTGGAATTTAAGGATTAAGAATCTAAATACTAAGAAGTAGATTACAGAGAATACTAATCCAATTCCGATTTGAATGAACATTTGTGAAGAGTGGTTTTTGAACATTGGTAACCAGTTAAGAGCTAAGAAGTCGATTAATCCACTTCCGAAGTTACCTACAACTCCAAATTGATACATAGTTGCTGACATTAATGCACCTAATACTGCGTGAGTAGCGAATAATACTGGTGCTGCGAATAAGAATGTGAACTCGATTGGTTCAGTGATCCCTGTTAAGAAACCAGTAAGTGCTGCTGGGATTAATAACCCTGCTACAACTTTTTTCTTGCTGTCTTTAGCTGTTACATACATAGCTAAAGCTGCTGCTGGTAATCCAAATACTTTTGAGTTACCGTGCAATGAGAATCCACCTTGAGGGAATAACTCTTTTAATGGAGTTGAGCTTTGAGAGAACTCGTGAATGTGTTGTACCCAGTAAGCTGTGATTCCATTTTCTACTACTGCTGGTCCAAACATGAATGGCCCATAGATGAAGTGGTGTAATCCTGTTGGGATTAAAATTCTTTCTAGGAATGTGTAAGTGAATACTCCCGCAACTCCTGATACTTTTAAGAATCCTTGTAAAGCAGCAATTCCTAATTGAACTTTTGGCCATAATAGAGCTGTTAAGAAAGCAGCTGGAATCATGATAAGGAATCCTACTAAGATTACGAATGTTGATCCTTGGAAAATTCCTAATAATTCAGGAAGTTTTTTATCGAAGTATTTGTTGTGAATCCATACTGAGATAGATGCAATAACGATAGATCCAATGATTGAAGTATCTAAAGTAATTGCTCCAGCGATTCTTGTAATACCTGTAGGTAATTTAAGGGCAGGCGTTACATCTACACCAAAGAATTTGAATTGAGTTAAGAATCCGTTGATGAAGTAGTTATAAACCATGTAGATTAAGAACGCTTCTAATGCTGCACGACCATTTGCTTTTTTAGCAAGACCGATTGGAATACCAAGTGCGAATACTACTGGCATTTGGTTAAAGATAGTCCATCCTCCTTGCTCTACTACGAACCAGAAGTTGTACCAAAGAGTACCTTCTGTCGCGATGCTCCCTACTAGGTTAGGGTTTTTTAAGATTGAAGTTAATCCAACTACTAATCCGAAGAATGCGAATAAAATAGATGGCATTAACATCGCGCCTCCAAAGCGCTGAATTTTTGTAACATAACATTTTTCCTCCTTTTTATTTTTTTCTGCTAATGTTACTTCTAAGCCATTATGATCAGAAATAATTGGATAATTTTCATCATTAAATATAACAAAACTTTCTTTTTACATCTAATTTTTCTATTAATAAATACATAATCCAATTTTTTTCTGACACATGAATCTTCCCAACCACTTATATTTTTTTATACAGTAACTCCCCGTCTTTTTCTCGGCTAATTCATAAGTATCATATAACCCTTTATCAAGTATTCTCTTATAATCGTCTACTTGATGGAAATAATCTGTATTGAAATCTCCCATGAAAACTTTAAGATTATTGTTATCTGTATAATTAATTAGGTTGCTAAGATTTTTGATCTATGTCTTCCCCTTTACAAGTTGGCAAATTCATATGACAACTGTAAAAATTCTACGATCTCATCATTTATTTTTAAGATCGACTTTTAAAATTTTTCTTGATTCGATAGAAGTTACGGTTTGTTGTGCCGTACAGTAAAAATCCTCTACGGCAACAACTTCACCTTTAGCGAGTATTGCTAAACCTTCTTCAATTTATCAAATCCTATGTGAGAATAAGTCCAGTAGTAACTGTATCCTTCTTCCATATTCTCTAATTTTATCTAGTAATAATTTTCCGAAGTTATCTTCTTTTTATTCCTTGGTAAACATCTCACTATTAATCAATTGATTTACTTCTTGCATGGCAACAACATCGTATTTTTCTCCACAATAGTTTTTGCCAAGATATTTAATTTTTTTCAAGTTGATTTTTCTTCTAACCAACTATGTACATTAATCGTTAATAGTTTCATGCTATGTTCTCCCACTTCTTTATTTATTATTTTTTTGTTCCAAATATCTTCGTTGTATTGAGCTATAGTACGGTCAGATGAGAAGAATCCAGCTTTTTGCAATATTCGCAATAACTTTTTTCAGCCATAATTCACGGTTTTTCGTAATCTGCTAACATTTCTTCTTTCTTAGCGTAATATTCTTCAAAGTCAATAAGTGTCATGAACCAGTCTTTGTTAAGTAGTTCATTGTATAATCTTTCTAATCTTTCTTTATTTCCTAGTTTAACTAAGTCTTTAGAAACGATGAAGTCTACAACTTCTTTAACACCATCTTTTTCATAGTATTCTTTAGACACATATCCTGCAGTTTCGTAAAGTTTGATAATTTCATCACTTTCTTTACCGAAGATGTAGATATTTTCACGTCCAACTAACTCATCGATTTTCACGTTTGCTCCATCTAGAGTTCCTAATGTTAGAGCTCCGTTTAACATGAATTTCATGTTACCAGTTCCACTTGCTTCTTTAGAAGCTAATGAGATTTGTTCAGAGATATCAGTTGCTGGAATTAATTTTTCTGCAACACTTACATTATAGTTTTCAACTAAGAATACGTTTAAGTATTTGTTAACTTCTGGATCATTGTTAATTAATTCTGATAGACATAGAATTAAGTGAATGATATCTTGAGCTATAATATATGCTGGTGCTGCTTTACCACCGAAGAATACTGTAATTTTTTTCTTTCAGGTAATTTACCATTTTTGATATCTAAGTATTTTTTTGATTACATATAAAGCGTTCATTTGTTGACGTTTATATTCGTGGAATCTCTTGATTTGAGTATCAATAATACTATTTTTCGTCTAATTCAATACCCTTGAGTTTCTTTTAGGTATTCTTTAAGAACTAGTTTGTTCTCGTGTTTAATTTCTTCTAATTTCAGCTGCTACTTCTTTACTATCAACAAATGCTAGTAATTTTTTTCTAATTTAGTTGCATCAGTTAAGTACTCATCACCAATTAGTTCTTTTAAGTAGGCAGCTAATGGTCTGTTAGAAAATTCTAACCAACGTCTGAATGTAATACCATTAGTTTTGTTATTAAATTTCTCTGGATATAATTCATAGAAGTGTTTTAATTCAGAGTTTTTAAGAATTTCAGTGTGTAAGTATGCAACCCCGTTTACACTGTTAGAGAAGTGAATATCCATGTTTGCCATGTGTACTCTATCGTCTTTATCGATGATTTGAATATCTTCACCTTCATATTTTTCTCTAATAACAGCATCTAATTGTTTGATGATTGTTACTAAGTGTGGCACTACTTCTTCTAAGTATGCTAATGGCCATTTTTCTAATGCCTCAGCTAAGATAGTGTGGTTAGTGTAACCAGTCATTTTTTGAACAATTGTGTATGCTTCTTCAAATTCAATTCCGTGTTTTTCAGTTAGTAAACGAATTAATTCAGGAATTACCATACTTGGGTGAGTATCGTTAATTTGAACATATGCATATTCGTATAAGTCGTGAACATTACTTCCTTTAGCAATTGCTTCATCTAAAATCAGTTGAGCAGCATTTGATACCATGAAGTATTGTTGGTAAATACGTAGTAATTCACCATTTTTATCACTATCATCTGGATACAAGAATAATGTTAAGTTTTTCGCAATTTCAGTTTTATCAAATGAAATTCCTTTTTCAATGATACTGCTATCAATTGAATCAATATCGAATAGGTTTAGATAGTTTTTAGTATCTTTTTTGTATCCTAATACATCAATTCTTTTTAATGTTGAAGTTAGGTTGAAGTTTTTGAAAGGTACTGTATATTTAACATCAGTATCTCTTAGCCATGAATCATCTTCAATCCAGAAGTTTGGCTCAGCATGTTGTTCATTTTTAACAAACACTTGTCTGAATAAACCACAGTGGTAGTTTAATCCAACTCCATCACCAGTGATTCCTAATGATGAAATTGAGTCGATGAAGCATGATGCTAAACGTCCAAGACCACCGTTACCTAATGAAGGTTCTAATTCAGCTTCTTCTACATCACTAAGACGTTTGTTAGCGACTTTTTAATTCTTTTTCAATTTCTTCATAAATACCTAAGTTGATTAGGTTGTTTTGATAAAAGTTTACCAATTAAAAATTCAGCTGAAATATAGTAAACTTTTTTCTTATCACTATTTAAAAGCTTTTTGTCAGCTTCATCTTTAACATAGTTTAATAATTGTTTATAAATTTCTTTGTTTTTCTAATGTACTAAGTTCTTTATTTGTTTTATCCAATACATATTTAGTGAATGTCATTTTTATGCCCTCTCTCTTGAATATCTTACTGTAATATTTTTTAAAAATTCTTTTCTCTCTTCTGTTAAATCTTCTGCAAGCATTCTCCACTCCCAGTTTCCTCCAACTGTTGATGGAACATTCATTCTGCTTGTTGCATCTTTATCTAATAAATCTTGCATTGTTACGATTGCATAATCACTTACTGAAGAGTATATTCCTCTAATCATCGCTTCAGTAATTGTTTTCATCATTACGGCGATTTAAGTATTCAGAAACTAGTTCTTGTTCTGACTCACTCAGTTTTTCTCATACCATCCATTAACTACATCATTATCATGTGTTCCTGTGTAAGCAACACTATTTTGAGTATAGTGATGTGGACGATCTAGATTATCATCACCTGGGAAAGCAAATTGAAGAATCTTCATTCCAGGATATCCAGAATCATCTAATAATTTTTCTGCTTTCTCATCAATAAATCCAAGATTTTCTGCGATAATTGGTAAATCACCTAATTGTTCTTTAATTTTTTGGAATAATTCAATTCCTGGACCAGCTTCCCAAGTACCATTTACTGCATTTTCAGCATCTTTATCAATTTGCCAAAAATCAGAGAATCCTTTGAAGTGATCTATACGAAGTACATCATAGATTTTAAAACTTTCTTGTACTCGATAAATCCACCATGAGAAACCTTGTTCTTTGTGTTTTTCCCAATCGTAAATTGGATTACCCCAAAGTTGTCCAGTTGGACTGAAGTCATCTGCAGGACATCCAGCTACATAAAGTGGTTCATTGTTATCATCAACTTTAAATAATTCTGGCATTGTCCACATTTCAACACTATCAGCACTTACATAGATTGGCATGTCACCAATGATTTTAACTCCTTTACCATTAGCATATTCTTTTAATGCTAACCATTGTTTAAAGAAAAAGTATTGTGTAACTGTGTAGTATCTTATGCTATCTTGAAGCTCCGTACGATATTTTTCTCGTGCGGCTTTTTCACCTTTTTTAATATCTTCATCCCAGTGAATAAAACTTTGATATCCGAAACTTTCTTTAATTGCCATATATTCAGCATAATCAGCTAACCAACTTGAGTTGTCTTTTTCGAATTCTTCTATCTCAGCTAATACATTGCTATATTTTTGCAGTGTTAGCAACAGCTTTTTCTAAAATTGGTCTTCTAACTTCAAATAATAAAGCATAATCTATTTTTTCAGGATTTTTCTCCAAAGTTAACATTTGAGTAATCACTTTCTTCTAATAATCCTTCTTCTTTTAATAAAGAAAAAAATCGATTAGGTTTAAATTCCCTGCTACAGCTGAGAAACTTTGATAAGGTGAATCCCCCATAACTTGTAGTTGTTAATGGTAAAATTTGCCAATATGTTTGTTTTTGTTTCTTCTAAGAAATCAACGAAATCATATGCACTTTTACCAAAAGTTCCTATACCAAACTCACCTGGTAATGATGTGATATGCATCAATACACCACTTGAACGTTTTGTCATTCTATTTCCTCCGTCATACTTTTTAACTTGTATTTACAAAATAAGTTTTTATAACTTAACAATAATTATTATAATAAAACACTTTCATTTTGTCAATGACATTTATGTAATTCTTTTTATTTTTTTCTACAACATATACGTAAATGTTACAATATGTATGTAAGATGTACTTAACCCTTGCAATTCTTATCAACTACATTTATAATTAAATAGGTAATTTTTAAAAGGAGAACAGTAAAGGTAAATCATATATGAGTAAATACAAAAAGGTCTATAATGATCTCAAGGAAAAAAATAGATACTCGTTTTTATAAGCGTAATACAGAACTACCAAGTGAAAATGAGTTAGTAAAAGAATACGGTTATTCAAAAAGATACTATTAGAAAAGCTTTTGTCTTTATTAGAAATTAATGGTTATATCCAAAAGATTAAAGGTAAAAATTCTTTAATTCTTGGACACGGAAGAATAAAAAAATAATTATTTAGGAAATATTAAAAACTTCTTCTGAATTAAACATCGACGGAAAGTACGAAATTAAGACTACACTAGAGTCACTTTTATATTATTCAAGGCGAAAAGAAAATAATGGATATTTTTTAGTGCAGATGAGAATAATGATTTTTTTATAGAGTTAGTCGTAGTAGAACGATCGACGGCGAAAAAAATTAGAGTATGAGGTATCATATTTCGATAGAAGTCTTGTTCCATTTATTAATAAAGAAATTGCAGAATCATCTATTTACAAATACTTAGAAAAAGAATTAGGATTAAATATAACACTCACGACGTCAAATATCATTTAGATACGCTACAGATGAAGAAAAAAACAATATATGGACCTTGGTGAATACAATATGGTAGCTGTTGTTGAAAGTATCACTTATTTGTCCAATGAAACATACTACAATATGGAATACTTTCATATAGACCAGATAAGTTCACATTTGTAACAATGGCCAAAAGATAAAGAAGACTCATAAATTACGATTTTATTTGAATCTAATTTATAGAGTCGTTTTCTTTTTGTTTTTAATTTTTAAACTTACTGTTTTAGTTGTAGCATGACACCTCCATACTTAAAAATATTTGATAGTAAAAATTTAATTATTAAACATTAACAAAAACTGATAAAGGAAAAATTATTCCTCTATCAGTTTTTTAATTTATTCAAGATTATTTTTAATCTTTCTTCTAATTCTGCTTTTAATTCTTCGAATCCAGGTTTTCCAAGAAGTGCGAACATATTTTTCTTATATGCTTCTACTCCTGGTTGGTCAAATGGATTTAATCCTTGCATGTATCCAGAAATACCTACAGCTTTTTCGAAGAAGTATACTAAGTATCCGAATGTGAACTCACTCATATCAGGAAGTTCTACTACAAAGTTAGGTACCCCTCCATCTGTGTGAGCAAGAAGTGTTCCTTCAAATGCTTTAGTGTTTACGAAATCCATAGTTTTTCCAGCTAAATAGTTTAATCCATCAAGATTGTTATCAGCTTCTTTAAGCTCGATATCTTTGTTTGGAGATTTAACTTTTAAGATAGTTTCTAATAGAACACGACGTCCTTCTTGAACATATTGTCCCATAGAGTGAAGGTCTGTTGAGAAGCAAACACTTGATGGATATAATGCTTTTCCATCTTTACCTTCAGATTCACCGTAAAGTTGTTTCCACCATTCGTTGAAGTAAACCATTGATGGTTCGTAAGATACAAGAATCTCAATTAATTTACCTTTTTGTTGTAAGATATTACGCATTACAGCATATTGGTAAGCAATATTTTTGCTTAAATCTGGTGTTGATAATTCATCTTGAGCTAATTTGGCACCAGCCATCATTTTATCAATATCAACTCCACTTACAGCAATTGGAAGTAATCCTACAGCAGTAAGAACTGTGAAACGTCCACCTACATCATCAGGTACTACAAATGTTTCATATCCTTCATCATCTGCTAATGATTTTAATGCTCCACGAGCTCTGTCAGTTGTAGCGAAGATTCTTTCTTTAGCTCCTTCTTTACCATATTTTTCTTCAAGTAATTCTTTGAAAATACGGAATGCAATAGCAGGCTCTGTAGTTGTTCCTGATTTAGAATTACATTTACAGAGAAATCTTTTCCTGTAGTTTTTAAGTAATTTACTAATTCTTGAGTATAAGTTGATGAAATTGTGTGACCTACGAAGAAGATTTTTGGAGTTTTTCTTCCTTCTTCATAGAAGTTATAGAAACTATCATTTAGCATTTCAATCGTCTGCACGAGCTCCAAGGTATGAACCTCCAATACCGATAACAACTAGTACATCTGAATTGCTTTGAATTTTTACTAGCTTCTTTAATTCTAGCAAACTCTTCTTTATCGTAGTTAGTTGGTAATTCTAACCATCCTAGAAATCATTTCCTATTCCAGTTTTATTGTGTAATTGATCATGTGCAACTTTCACATAACCTTCCATATTTTTTTACTTCTTGTTCGTTAAAGAAGTTTAGTGCTTTCGAATAATCAAAATTTAAGTGCATTTTTGTTCTCCTTTTTATTTTTCATCTTTTATTATAAATCATTGTTGGCTTGTCGTCTATAATATAATCGTAAATTAATTCAGAAACTTTTTCTGCATTATGTCTAATCGTGTTATTATCAACGATTCCGATGTCATTATTTTTTTATCAATTTAATTCCAAGTTCTTCTATTTTTTTCTTGATCGATTTTTGACCGGTTCTTGTTTTTTTCTTTGTGATATTTCGATAAAATACTATCACCAAACTCACGAGAATTTAGCAATAACCAAATCAAAAATATTCTCTCAACATGTTTATTGATAGCTATAATGTGTTCAGAAACTGTATAATTATCAGTCTCTCCATGCTGAGTCATGACATTACAAACATATTTTTTCTTAGCTTTACTTTCTCTAATCTTATCAGAAACCTGAGAAATTACTAAATTGGGAATAATCGATGTATACAAACTACCTGGCCCCATTATAATATAATCCGCCTCTTCGATAGCTCTTAACACATCTTCATTAGGTTTTACCCTAGAAGGTGTAATATAAACATGATCTATCTCTCCACCAGCTTCAGTAATTGAAGATTCTCCTCTTATAATTTCACCTGTAGAAAGTACAGCGTTTAAAGTCGCTATATCATTGGTTGTCGGTAATACCGTTCCACGAACATTTAAAATTCTACTCATAACTTTTACTGCAGTTGAAAAATCTCCATGAATATCTGTCATTGCAGCAATCATTAAATTACCTACCGGATGACCCTTAACTTCACCACTATCAAATCGATATTGGAACATTTTTTCTAGATACGGCTCTACATCAGATAATGCAGCAATAACATTTCTAATATCTCCTGGTGATGGAATATTCATATCACTTCTTATCTTCCCTGAACTACCACCATCGTCAGCTACCGTTACTACCGCAGTTATATCAAGAGGATATTTTTTCAACCCTCTTAAAAGAACAGATAACCCTGTTCCTCCACCTATAGTGACTACTCTAATTTTAGTTCTCATCTTTCTACCTACCCTTGTTAATGTCGCGATGTTCTAGATAAACTCTATAGCCAAGTTTCGAGATATCTTCATGTAATTTCCTCGCTATACTCACCGAGCGATGTTTACCACCAGTGCATCCAACAGCAATTGCGACCTTGTCCCTTCCTTCATATTGATACTTATCTACCATGTAAGTCATTAATTCTAGATATTTATCATAAAATTCCTTAGTGACTTCATCATCAAAAACATAATCAAATACTTCACTATCTTGTCCAGTTTTTTTCCCTAAGTTCATTTATATAAAATGGATTCATAAAAATCGTACATCTACAATGTTATCCGCATCTATAGGTATACCATATTTATATCAAAACTAGAAATTGTAATATGATAACTATCTTTTTTTCTCAATACCAAAATCTTCTAAAAATTTTTCTTTTTTTAAGGTCTTTAACGGTTGTATTTGTAGTATCATAAATATAATTCGCTATACCTTTAATAGCATCCATATCTTTTTCTTTCTTGAGTAATTCCTTCTAGAAGACTAAATTCACTAGACAAAGGATGATTTTTTTCTAGTTTCTTTATATCTATTTACTAATACTTGATCTTCACTATCTAAAAAAATATTATACGAACATCAAAATATTCATTTTGTTGTATAATACTTCTTTTAAATCAACAAACAAAAAGCTTGCTTCTAATATCTATGCTTATAGCTGTTTTATCTATTTCTTTTTCTTCAATAATTCTTAGAAAATCTTCTACAACAAGTCCCGGTAAATTATCTGTACAAAAATATCCTTGATTTTTCAAAAGACCTCTAACGCTGTATTTTTCCTGCTCCACTTATTCCTGTAATTATAACTAATTTTTTTCTTCATAGCTTCACATCCGTCTTTATAATAATATAAGTTTTATGGAATGATTTTTTCAGTTTAACAAAGAATAAATAAACTGCTCCATTTCTATATTGTACACCATTTCTAAATATTTGTGTAGTATTTTTAAAATTATAAAAAAATAAACCTACCGTACAGATTTCCTGTACAGTAGATTTATTACTAATTATCTATTGCCTCTACTAGCGTTGTTATTATTGTTAGCTCCTGAATTCCTTACACCAGGTTGTACTCCATTAGAGTTGCCTCCTCGTGATTAGGGAATTACCGTTGTTACCATTCTGTTGACCATTTTGATTTGATAAATTACTATTGTTATCTTCAAATTATTTTCCATTACGATTATTATCATCGTTGCTGTTATTACCGTTGTTATTATTGTTATTTCTATCTTTATCTTTATCTTTTTCTTCTTGATTACGTTTATTTTTGTTCTTCAATTTCTCGACGTTCACTATCAGAAATAACTTTAACTCCACCGTTTATAGATCCCACGTTTTCTGGGACTTTTAAATCCTTTAGGTGGGTGAATACGCACTATATTTTTGCATATTAATTCTATATAATGCTTGAGTTTTCTGCGTATCTTCTTGAGTCATATACTTCGTCGGCCCATCAATTGCATCAAATCCTTGCCATACAGCCATCGTGTAATTACTAGTATATCCAATTGTCCAAGAATCTTTAGAATAATTATCTATATCAAAATTATACTTTTGAGCTTCTCCTTCACCGAATGTAGTTGTACCTGTCTTAACAGCCATATCAGCTCCACTAATACGAGCAAACGAAGCCGTACCATTTACTACATTTCTTAACATTGAAGTCATAATGTACGCAGTTGATTCTTTAATAACACGTTTTCTGTCATCTTTACTGAAGCTCTTCACTTCAGAACCTTCACTATCATAAACTTTTTGATAGCTTTTGGTGTTGCATAATATCCACCATTACTAAACGGAACATATGCTCCTGCCATTTGTAATGGCGAGAATCCATCTCCACTTCCTCCAATTGGAGTAGTAATAGAATTATCCTTGATATCCATACCCACATTATTTGCATATTGTTTTACTCTATCAAAACCAACTTCTTGATATGTTTTAATAGCTGGAATATTATATGACCAAACTAATGCATTATTTATTGTAATATTACCGTGGAATTGTCTATCCCAGTTTTGAATTTGAGATCCCTTGAATTTTCGAGTCATTAACTGTATGATCAGAACCCCAATTTAAATATTCTACAGCAGGTCCATAAGCTAGTATTGGTTTAATTGATGAACCGGGTTGTAACTTTAGCTTGCGTTGCAATATTAAATCCATGGAAGGTTTGTTTTTACCTCCATAAAGAGCAGCTATACCACTATTTTTCGTTATTCAATACAACCATAGCCACATTACTTGCTTGTTTTATTCCTGCATAGTTAGCATTTACACTTTCTGTTAAAGTATCTTGAATTTTTGAATCAAAGTTAGTATAAATTTTTAAGACCCTAAGTTTAATACGTCACCTTCATAATCTTTAAATTCTTTTACTATTTTTTAATTCATTTACAATTTGATTCATATATGAAGTATATTTTGAATCAAATTCACTTGATAATAATACACGTTCACTTTCATCACGTTCTATTAATCCATCTAATACATTAGTTTTTTGAGTGCTGTTGATTCTGCTTCTGAGATTTTTCCCATGGTATTGCATTAAATACAATACAGTGTCACGACGAGCTTTAGCTGCTTCAGGATTATCATATGGATTATATGTATTAGGATGCTGAGGTAACCCCTGCTAAAAAGCGCCATCTGCGAAAGAGTTAATTGATTTAACTCTTTTTCCAAAATAGTACTTTAGAAGCTGTTTTTAATCCATATACTCCATCTGAATAATAGATTCTATTTACATACATAGTAAATATAGATTCTTTATCGTAGTTTTGTTCAAGTTTATATACAGATATGCTTCTTGAACTTTACGCTTCATACTCTTATTATCGTCTAAGAATGTTCTCTTAATTAACTGTTGAGAAATTGTTGACGCACCTTGAGATCCAAACCCACTTGTAAGGTTTGAAAATACCGCTCCTACTAAACGTCTAAAATCGACTGCTCCATGTTCGAAAAATCTATTATCCTCTGTCGCTAAGATTGCATCTTGCATTTTTGTCGGGATGTCTGATGTATTTAAATTTTCACCAATCTGGTTCCCTAATTTTGCCACCTCATTATTATTAACATCATAAACGATTGTTCTTGAGTTATTATCTAGTATCTTAGAGTCAAATGCAGGTGCTTGATAAATCCAGAATACACATAGTAAGAATAGTGATATAATAGCAACACTTGCTGCATATAACCCATATCTCAATATTTTCATCCATAAAGTTTTATTGGATTTTTTAGAATTTGGATTACTAATTCTATTTGGACCTAATGGCCGTCTAGGCCCTCCTGGTTTACCAGTTCTTGCTGATTGTTGAACATTTCTCAGTCTCAACAGGTGGTACTCCTTGTCCTTGATTAGCATTACCTGCTCTTTGTTGTTGATTGGAAGGTCCTGCGTTCTGTGCATTTCTTCTCATTACTTCTTCATTTGTTAATGGTCTTCTTTGCTGCCCATTATTTGTTGGATTATTATTCCCTCTAGATATATATCCACCTGGCATAACACTCTTTCTTTCCTGAGAGTGTCTATCTCTTCTCGATAACCGACTATTATTATTTTCTGCCATAGTATATCCTCTCTTTTTCAATATTTAAACTTTCATTTTAACTTTCATTTTTGATTTGAACCCTTTTTTTCGATATAAAATGGTACAATATACTACATTAATTTTTAATGTATAATGAAAAAATCAATTTACTTTGATAATATTAACTATTATTTAATAATTTTGTAACATTTACAAAGATCTAATAATTATAGTTCAGTTAATTAAGACATAATTTAAATCTTTAACCCATATATTTTCTTATATAAAAATAAAGGGTAATTCATTAAGAATCACCCTCATATTCTGCTAATATAATCATTAATTATTATAGCAAAGTCTTAGTAGATAAATTACTAAAAACCTCTATTTCTTCTTTAACATTTTTACTTAGTCAACGCTACTTCAATATCACTAATAGCTGCTTTAGCTGCTGCAATTCTCGCAATAATAACTCGGTACGGTGAACAAGAAACATAACCTAAACCAATTTTTGAACAAAGTAGAATTGATTTTTCATCTCCCCCATGTTCACCACAAATTCCTAGTTTAATATTTGGTTTTACAGCTTTTGCTTTATTGACAGCAATCTTCATTAACTCTAGTACTCCACTCTCATCTAAATGAACAAATGGATCTGACTCTAAGATATTTTTTTTCTTATAGATATCGATAAATTTCTCAGCGTCGTCTCTTGAATAACCAAATGTTAATTGTGTTAAGTCATTTGTTCCGAAACTGAAGAAATCTGCATGTTCAGCAATCTTATCAGCTACTACACAAGCTCGTGGTATTTCAATCATAGTTCCTACTTTATAATTAAAGTCCGCATTGTATAACTGTATTTCTTTTTCAACTAATTCAACTATTTGCTCACGTAGAACTACAAGTTCTTTTTCTAAACCTACTAACGGAATCATAATTTCTACATTAACTTCAATTCCTTCTTTACGTGCTCTAATCGCTGCTGAACTGATCGCTTTTGCCTGCATTAAATAAATTTCTGGATATGTTATTCCTAGACGGCAACCACGGTGTCCCATCATAGGGTTGAACTCAGCAATACTAGCAATTTTTGCTTCTAATTGACTAACACTTACACCTATTTCCTCAGCAATAACTTTTACAGTTTTTTCATCTTTCGGTAAGAATTCATGAAGTGGTGGATCTAGTAATCTTATGTTAACAGATTTACCTTTTCGCTTCTTTAAAAATTTTTATAGAAATCATCACTTTGAATTGGTTGTAATCTATCTAAGAATCTAATTCTTTCATTTGTATCTGATGCTAGTATCATTTTTCTAACTAAACTAATTCTATCTTCTTCAAAGAACATATGTTCTGTTCTACATAATCCAATTCCTTCAGCCCCAAACTCGAAAGCAACTTTTGCATCAACTTCATTATCAGCATTTGCTAATACTTTTAGACTTCTAATTTCGTCTGCCCATCCTAAAAGTTTATTGAATCTATCGCTGAATCTAGCATCTATTTTATCAACTTCACCTAGATAAACCTTACCACTACTTCCATCAACAGAGATTACATCTCCTTCTTTTAATGTAATTCCAGCAATTTTTAAAGTTTTCTCGTCGTAATTAATAATCATGTTTTGACAACCACATACACAGCATTTACCCATTCCACGTGCTACTACCGCAGCATGTGATGTCATTCCTCCGCGTAGAGTTACAATGGCTTCTGAACTAACCATTCCTTCAATATCTTCAGGTGATGTTTCTTCTCTTACTAATACAACCGGTTTTGTTTTAGCCGCTTCAACCGCTTCATGTGCAGTAAAATAAATTGCTCCCACTGCTGCTCCTGGTGAAGCCGCTAATCCTTGAGTTAATTGTTGTGCTTGTTTCAATGATTTTTCTTCAAATGTAGAGTGAAGAAGTTTGTTAATTTCTTCTGTACCTACTCTTAAAATAGCCTCTTCTTTACTAATAACACCTTCTTCTACTAATGAAACTGCAACTTCGACAACAGCATTTGGAGTTCTCTTAGCATTTCTTGTTTGAAGAATATATAGCTTACCATCTTCAATAGTAAACTCAATATCTTGCATATCTTTATAGTGTCCTTCTAATTTTTTAGAAAGCTCCACAAATTCTTTATATAAATGTGGCATATCTTCAGCTAGCACACTAATATTTTTCGGAGTTCTAATTCCCGCAACCACATCTTCCCCTTGTGCATTAATTAGATATTCTCCGAATAATTCATCTTCACCAGTTACAGGATTTCTACTGAACGATACTCCAGTACCACAATTGTCTCCCATATTACCGAAAACCATGGCTTGGATATTTACAGCAGTCCCTAATTTATCACTAATATTATGAAGTCTTCTATACTTTAGCTCGATTATTATTCCAAGTTTAAATACACTTCAATAGCTAGCATAAAGTTGTTCCTTCACACTCATCGAAATTCACGACCTACTTCTTTTTGTAGATTTCTTTTGAATTCCTCAACAACTTTAAATAAATCTTTTTCATTCATATCGCTATCTTGTTCATAGTCATTTTCATTTTTTACTCGTGTTAATACTTCTCAAATTTATATTTCTCTACATCCATTACTACGTCAGAGAACATTTGAATGAATCTTCTATAACTATCATAAGCAAAACGATAATTATTATTTTTCTTAGCTAAGGCAATAGTTGTTTCATCATTCAATCCTAAATTTAAAATTGTATCCATCATTCCAGGCATTGAAAATACAGCACCACTTCGTACAGATACTAATAATGGGTTTTTCTATACTTCCTAACTCTTTACCTATATTTTTTTCTAATATTTCTAACTGTTCATTAATTTGTTTTTAAAATCTCAGGTTTAATTCGTTCCCCATTTTCATAATAACTATTACAGCTTTCTGTAGTAATAGTAAAACCAGGTGGTACATTAATTCCTAAATCCCTTCATTTCTGCAAGATTGCGCCTTTACCCCCAAGTAAAGATCTCATATCTTTATTTCCTTCACTGAAAATTATAAACATATTTTTGTCATTTTAAAATTCCCCCATCACATTTTTGTTACAGTATATAATTATTTATTAAATGTTAAACTTCTAGACCGCGTTCTCTCATTATCCCAATTATTAATTCTGCAGTTTCCTCAATAGCTTTATTTTGAACGTCTATTATCGGACAACCAATTTTTCCCCATAATTTCTAACGCGTACTCTAATTCTTCAAATATTTGGATTTCATCTGTATAATCAGTATTTCCATCCACTCCTAAAGTTTTTAATCTTTCTTCCCTCAACTTATTAAGTTGTTCTACTGAATTTGTTAAACCAATAATCTTTCTTTTTACTTCATATAGTTGCTCTGGTAGTATTAAATCTTGTACAATAGGAACATTCATAACTTTAATGTTTCTATTCGCTAGAATATAAGCTCAATGGAGTTTTAGACGTTCTTGATACCCCCAAAATAACAATATCCGCCTCTTTAAGACCATTAATATCCTTACCATCATCATACTTCACAGCAAATTCTAATGCATCAACTCTTTTGAAGTACTCAGTTCCCATTTTTCTGTTTAAACCTGGATTTCCCCTCAGATTTTTATTCCAAGTTTATCTTCAAAAAGTATTTAGCATTTCACTTAACAGATCTATAACTTTTATATTTTTCTAACCCTTTTTTTCTTCACGTATTCAGCTAAGGCACTATCCACCAATGTTTGAACTATTACATCCCCATCATTCACATTCGACATAATACAATCTATTTTTTCTATCGTACAAACATTTGAATTCTTCAATACCTTAAAATCAGCTTTTCCATAAGAGAACTGCACTAAAAGCTGCATCTACAACATCCTTCGCAGTATTCCCTATTGAATCTGAAATTATATGTACAGTTAACATATTATCCCTCCAGTATCTCTAATAATAATTTAATTAATGTAGTTTTTGAAATTTTTCCGACAATCACCTTACCTCCATCCTCATCTCTTACGACAGGTAAGCAGTCAATTTCATGTAAAATTAACTTCCTTAAGGCATCACTAACTAATTCATCTTCATATATGTATATTACATTTCGGTACACGTGTCATCGCTAGTACTATTGGAAGATTTTTGACCGTCAGCATTTCTTGATAATTTCAACATATCTTTTCTAGATGTTACACCTGCTAAGTGATTATTTTCATCGACAATAAAGATTGTTCTACATCATATAAATAATTTAGATAATACATCTGAGAAATTCGCTGTACTTTTTAGCCGTTATTGCTATCCCCATAACATCTTTAACTAATTTATTTTTTATTTCTTCACGTTGTTCTCCTGGTGAAAAGTTATAATTGTAATAGTATCCCTACATTAGGTTTTGCTTCTAAAATTTCCAACATCCCTAATACTGCCAAATCATTTCTTTAAAGTAGATTTCCTAAAGATAGCTTCTCGGCTATCTCATCACTTGTAATTGGCTCGAAATTCTTTTACTATTTCAATTATAGCTTTATGTCTCTCAGTAAGTTTCATTGTTCCTCCTTCTTGTATTATATTTTTTATTATACAATATATTACACACTAATTCAATAGTTATATTATATTAATGTAATAATAAATTCTATTATGTATGATTATTTCATTTTAAATGGTATTTTTCCTACATTCCTATCCTGCTTTATTACCAATATATTAAAATAGAGTTACTCATTGTCTATTTTATTTAAATTTAAATGTTTATATGATATAATTAATCTAATAATATATCGAGGTGAAAAATTGTATGTCAAAATTATCAAAAGTTATTTGCAATCCAGTACAGGTATAGCCGTTGCTAACTATTACTCAAAAAAATCCAAACAAAGTTGAAGAACACACTGAATACGTTAAGAAAAAAATCTAAAGATTACTATGGTTACACACGTTGTATGATTCGCTATACTAAGAAAAATGGTGTTGAAGAAGCGGCAATCTACCTATACAATGACTTAGTAAAAATCTTAAAAAAAGCTAAAAACGCTTTTGAAAACAAATACAATAATGCTGTTGATTACGGAAAAAGAATTATCTAGTAATGTAACAGACATTAAAGGGCACGTATCTAATGTAAAAGAATATACTTCGAAGTTAAAGAAAACTTAGGTGATGCTAAAAATCGTTGAAGAATTCAAACCTTCAGTAGAAAGCTTACAAAGAAAAAAAGCTCTTTCTTCTTTCGAAAAATCAGATCAAGTATCAAACATTAAAAAGACGTTAATGAAGCAAATGTTCAAGAAAAAGTTGAAGATTTCACTAACAAATCAACTGAAACACTAGATTCAGTTAAAGAACGCGTTGAAACTGAAGTTCTAAAAATACTCCTGAACAAAAGAAGAAAAAAATAATATAACGAGGTTTAAGATGAATCTATTATCACTAAGTACTCTTCCTAATACAGGAGAAGCAGTTAAAAATTATGGCACATACATTGGTATAATCATAATAATCGCAATAATTTTCTTCCTAATCTGGAGAAAAAAAGAATAATAAAGATGATTAAAAACTCTAAGCTAGGTAAAAACTAGCTAGAGTTTTTTATTATAATTAATTTACATCTATTTACTACATAATGAATAAGAGAGTGACTCGATAAAATCTATACGATTTTCGAATCACTCTCTATTTTATTATACTATTTTAAATTATCTAATGCAACTATTCTTTCTTTGACACTATCATATTGTTCTTGATATGTTGCTTGTTTTTCTTTTTCTTTAGCTACAACCGCTTCTGGAGCAGAACCTACAAATTTTTCATTAGAAAGCTTTTTGTTTACTCGATCTAATTCTTGTTGTAATTTTTCTAATTCTTTACCTAGGCGTTCTTTTTCTTTGTCTACATCGATTAAATCACTTAATGAAACATAGATTTCAGCACCTGGTAAGATACGACTGATGTCAGTTTCGCTTGCTTCTACTTCGCGTTCGATAATAAGTTCGCTAGGACGAGCAAATTTTTCTAAGTACGCACTACCACTTAATAGTACCTCTTTTACGCTATCTTGTGAGTATTTAATTTTAATAGGAATCTCACGAGACATAGGAGCATTCACTTCACTACGGATATTACGTACTGCAGTAATTACATCTTGGATGAAGTGCATGTCTTCTGTTTCTTTTTCGAATACTAGGCTTGAATCAACTTTAGCAAATTCACTAGTTACAATACTATCTCCTGTGTGAGGAATGTGTTGCCAAATTTCTTCAGTTACGAACGGCATAAATGGATGTAACATTTTCAGAGAAGCATCAAGTACATATACTAAAATAGATTTAGTTGTTTTTCTTCGCAGCTTCATCTTCACCATTTAATGAAATTTTAGCAATTTCAATATACCATGAACAGAATTCTTCCCATACAAAGTTGTATAAAATACGGCTTGCTTCACCAAATTCATATTTTTCGAATAATCTTTCGAAATCCTCAATAGTTTTAGCAAGTTTTGTTAAGATATATTTATCAGCTAATGTTTTTTCTCCAGTTAAATCAATATCACTGTATTCGAAACCTTCAAGATTCATGATTACGAAACGAGAAGCGTTCCAAATTTTATTGATATAGTTCCAACTTGCTTCGATTTTCTCAGTTGAGTAACGTAAGTCTTGACCTGGTGTTGAGTTAGTAGCTAAGAAGTAACGTAAGCTATCAGCTCCGTATTGTTCGATTACTTCCATTGGATCTACACCATTACCAAGTGATTTACTCATCTTGCGACCTTGTTCATCACGTACTAAACCGTGTATTAAACAATCTTCAAATGGACGAGTACCTGTAAATTCTAATCCTTGGAATACCATACGAGCAACCCAGAAGAAAATTATGTCATATCCAGTTACTAGACAGCTATTTGGATAGTAACGTTTGAAATCTTCACTTTCTAAGTCTGGCCATCCTAATGTTGAGAATGGGAATAATGCTGAAGAGTACCAAGTATCAAGAACATCTTCATCTTGAACATAGTTTTCAATATCTTTTGGTGGATTTACATCAACATAAACTTCACCTGTTTCTTTGTGATACCATGCAGGAATACGGTGTCCCCACCATAATTGACGAGAAATACACCAGTCTTGGATATTTTCCATCCAAGTATTTAACGTATTTTCAAAACGAGGTGGATAGAAGTTAACTTTTCTATCTGCATCTTTTTGATTTTCTAAAACTTTATCAGCAAGAGGTTTCATGTCAACGAACCATTGTTTAGAAAGGTATGGTTCAACAACAGCACCACTACGTTCAGAGTGCCCTACTGAGTGAAGGTGTTTTTCAATCTTGAAGCATACTCCACTTTCTTGTAAATCAGCAATAAGTACTTTACGACATTCGAAGCGATCCATACCGTTATACTTATCAGCGTGTTCATTCATAACAGCACCTTCATTCATAACGATGATGCGTTCTAAGTTATGACGTTCACCTACTTCAAAGTCATTTGGGTCGTGTGCAGGAGTTATTTTAACTACTCCACTTCCGAAATCTTTTTCTACATATTCATCTGCAATAACAGGAATTTCTTTGTTTGTTACTGGTAAAAGAACTGTTTTACCAATATATTTTTGATATCTTTCATCTTCAGGGTGAACAGCAACCGCAGTATCTCCGAATAAAGTTTCAGGACGAGTAGTTGCTACTTCTAGATAATCTCCACTTCCATCAGTTAAGAAATATTTAAGGTGATAAAATGCACCTTCTACGTCTTTGTGAATTACTTCGATATTAGATAATGCAGTTCTTTGAACTGGGTCCCAGTTGATAATTTTCTCACCACGGTAGATTGTACCATTATTGTAGTGATCTACGAAAATTTTTGTAACTGCTTTGTTTAATCCTTCATCTAATGTAAATCTTTCTCTTGAATAATCTAAACCCTAATCCAAGTTTAGCCCATTGTGCACGAATATATCCAGCATATTCTTCTTTCCATTCCCATGCACGCTCTAAGAATTTTTCACGACCTAAATCATAACGACTTAATCCTTCTTCACGCATTTTAGCTTCTACTTTAGCTTGTGTAGAAATACCAGCGTGGTCCATTCCTGGAAGATAAAGCACATCAAATCCTTTAAGACGTTTGTAACGTGTTAACATATCTTGTAAAGTTGTATCCCAAGCATGCCCAATGTGTAATTTACCAGTTACGTTTGGTGGTGGAATTACGATTGTATACGGATTCTTTTTACTTTTATTATCAGCTTTAAAAACTTCTTTTTCCAACCACCAGTTGTAGCGATTATTTTCTACTTCGGTCGGATTATATTTTGTAGACATTTCAGTCATGACTGTTCCTCCTAAATTTTTATTTTATTATTAATTATTTTTAAATTTTCATAGTTATTTTTGTGGTATTTTTTAGATAAAAATAACCTCCATCCTTACATAAGGACGAAAGTTTCCGTGGTACCACCTTTATTCTAATTATAACATTAGCACTTAATAAGATTAACGCTCTAACCACGTTTAAAGCTACTTACTTTTCACTCTAAATGCTCACCGGCTACTTCAAAGTCCTGCCTAGAGAAATCTCTCAACCACTGATTTCTTTTTCTGTATCCTACGGTACGCAAGAACTTCTACTTATCGGCTCATCGCATATATTTTTATAATTAAAATATGATTAATATAATAACACACTTTTTATAATGCAAGTGAAATGAAAACTTTGTTAATACATATTAATTTATATCTCCCTTACCTATAATAAATTTGACATTTTAAAAATAATAGTACATTATCTTTAGATTAGAGGAGGTGCTAATATGCCAAACATTAAATCAAATAAAGAGTTATGTAATAATTACAATGAAATCTCTTCGTTTTTGTCATGAAACAGGTGAACCTATCTTTATCACCAAAAATGGTCGTGGTGATCTTGCCGTTATGAGTATTGATTTATTCAATAAATTCATGGGAAGATACGAACTATATCAACTTCTTGAGCAAAGTGAATCTGATTTTACAAACGGTCGTACCCTTACTTTTTGATAATTCTATTAAAAGCTTAAGAGAGGAACTAAAAAGTACTTCAACGATTAGAAATCTAATTCTATCATCGAAGTACTTTTTAAATATTAGTCTTCTTTTTTTATTTTTCCATGCAGTTGCATTATCTAACTTAATTGGTAAGTTATCTAAATAAAAACTCTGGATCTTTTCCTTGTTTATGTTGTTTCACTAGTCTTTTAATACTACATAAACTATACCAGAAAGTCCGATAATCGCGATTAAGTTAAGTAAACTCATAATACCCATTGTTACATCGGCAATTCCCCAAACTAAGTTTAAATCCAATACACTTCCTACATATACGAAGATACATACGATAACACGATAAACATTTACAGCCCATTTTTTAGGAAGTAAATATTGAATGTTTGTTTCTCCATAGTAGTAGTTACCAATTACAGAACTATATCCGAATAAGAAAATAGCTACGATTAAGAAATTGTTCCGATACTTCCTACTTGTGAAGTTAAGGCAGCTTGTGTAAGTTGGATACCTTGTAACTTACCAGCTCCGTATTCAACACCAGGATATAGTAAGATTAAGAATGCTGTTGCTGTACACACTAAACATGTGTCGAAGTAAACTCCTAGAGTTTGGATAAATCCTTGTTTAGCTGGGTGAGTACTGTCGGCTGTAGCGGCTGCGTTAGGAGTAGATCCTAAACCAGCTTCGTTAGTGAACATCCCACGTTTAATTCCTAAAAGAATCGATGTTCCCATACCAATTACTCCACCACCTACTTGTTCAAGACCAAATGCTGATTTCACGATTTGAGCAAGAACACCAGGTAATTTGTCAATGTTAATAACCATTATAACTAATACGATAAATAAGTACGCCACTGCCATTACTGGTACTAACCATTGAGTAATTTTAACAACTTTTGTTACACCACCAAAAATTACGAAAATAGTAAGAATTAATAAAGCAATACCCGCAATATTTGCATTAATATCATATACTTGTAAAGCTTGAGCAATAGTGTTAGTTTGAACAGAGTTAAATGCTACACCATATGTTATAGAAATAACAATCGCGAAAAGCACACCCATCCATTTTTGGCCAAGACCTTTTTCCATATAGTAAGCAGGTCCCCCACGATAAACACCTTTTCTATCACGAACTTTATATACTTGGGCTAGCGTTGATTCGGCAAAAGATGAAGCTCCTCCAAAAAGCGCCATTACCCACATCCAGAATACTGAACCAGGTCCACCCATTGCAATCGCAATAGCAACCCCTGCAATTGTACCAGTACCCACTCTTGACGCAGCTGAGATTGTGAAGGCTTGGAAAGCAGAAACACCTTTTTGTTCACCGTCTTTACCTACTTTAGGTTTTTCTGTAATAAGTCTGAACATTTCTTTAATGTAAGTAAATTGAACAAACTTAGTACTAAATGTAAAATAAATACCAGTTACCATTACCAACCCTATTAGGAAATAAGTCCACATAAAAGTCATTAATGTTAGTTAATAATTCTAAAAAAATCTATCCATTAAGAGTCAACTCCTCGTTTTATTTGTTTTATTACGCTACCTATTATACTTTAAAAACACTACAATTGTAAATATGTGTTAGAAAATCTAACATAAGACTATCTTAAAAATAACTTTACTTTCAATATTTACTAAAAACTATAGAAAATACTTGAAATCTTACATAAAAATCCAGGAGCTTTTAAACATTACATTCAAATCACCTGGATTTTTCTCATTAAACATATTCAATTCTATTTACTTCTTCATTGTTGTTCGTTGGATAATTATTCACAGGATAAGGATAGTCACCCATCGGATAGTTATCCATTCCATTATACATAACAGGAACAACTAATTTTTCTATCACGAGTCTTCAAAATAGAATCAATCTCATAACTATTTAGATTGTTATAATCTAATTTTTCTTGAAGAACATATTTACCACTTCTAACTCTAGCTCTAATATCTGTAGCGAGCAACAAAGTAGACAAACTATAAACACAATAGAGAATATGAATTGAGATACTGAGAAAATATTTCTAATATAGTGATCTCCTTGAAAAATAAATCCACTAAATAAAAGATAAAATCGTTAATCCAGCTTGGATATATAATACTATTCTTCTACCTTTTTGTATCGAATATTGGTAAATACGTAATAAATAACAGAATAAAATTAAATACTGAGATTACTATTCCACCAATTATCAATACGGCAAACCCTAAAATCAGCGTCGTTGCAAATTCTTCATAAAATTTATCACCTGTAATTATCGGTAAGTTAATTAATGCGAATACCAATCCTCCTATGACTGCATAGGCAACGCAAAAGTTATTATATAGGCAACTCCCCAATTTTCTCTTCCAAACGCGCCCTTTATATTCTTTATAAATTCTATAAGTATTATAAAAATGGTATAAACGCAAGTCCTGGCCTAACTCAAGTATATCAAACATAATTTTTGAAAATATCGCTGTAATAATATATCCAAAAATACTACGATGAGCAACACAATTAAAACCTATAGCAAATATCTGACTCATCAGATGTTCATCTATTTCAAACATAAAAATTCCTCCTTTATTTCATATCATTATTTTCTATTACATTATAATTAAGTTCATTTAGAAATTATAGGCACTACTAACCTTCTCTTACGAGCTTTTTAGGGTTTCATTTATTTCAAAACTATCCATAGTCTCGTAATCTAATTTTCTCCTGAAGAACATATTCTCCACTTCTAATTCTAGCTCTAACTTCTCTTGCCGCTAAAAGATAAACAATAGTAAATACAACAGAAAAATCATTTGTATCATCACTAACCTTACAGTATTAGTAGGATCTATTTCAATAAAAATACTAGTTCCAAATATAGTTAATAGTGTTAGTGCGACTTGAATATTCAATACTACTTTTCTTACTTTTTGTATCGAAAAATTGGTAAATACATAATAAATAACATAATTACACCAAATACATTTTATTATTAGAAAACATATAAAACTATTATTATACTAACAAGAAAAAGAAGCATGAAATTAAACACAACTTCATTATTCACCTTATAACTCGTCAAATTTAATACTACACCTGTGATTATACCAGCCGGAAAAATAAAAGTTAGTATATACGCAACTCCCCAGTTTCTCTTCCAAACACGACCTTTATACTCTTTATAAATCCTATATGTATTATAAAATGGTACAAGTGCTAAAAATCGGTTTAACCTCAAGTATATCAAACATAATTTTTGAAAAGATAACTGAAACAATATATCCAATACTAGCATATAGAGTAGCTATTCCTCCAAAGATATTAAATAATGATTCTAACATATGATTATTGAATCCAAACATAACTTTCCTCTTCTCTTCATTCTATTCTACATCATAAAATTCGTCTAACACATAAGTTGTTACAGGTTTAACATATAATTCATATTTCGCTACTAAATCAGCAATAATATCACCATCAATTAAGGTTATTGTTCTAGTCCCTTGGCGAGAAGCTTCTATAGCTGATTTTGAAAATTTTGATGTTGTGATAAATATACCGAATTCAGCATTATATTTATCCATTGCACCTCTAAACTTATCTATTTCAGGAGAAGGCACATTCCCTTCCCATCTTTTTAGCCTGAATAGCAACTCTAGCAGTTCGAAAATCATCACTTGTTATGTATCCAAATCCGTCAAGACCACCATCGTTAGAAACTTGAATCCCTATTTTTCATCCATCTCAACATTCATTTTTGAAACGAGTTTTCTAGCGAACATCTCAAATTTTGCTGGGCTGAATTTTTAATTTTTCTAATTAGCTCATCTCTCCACTGATTTTCTACAATTTCTTTTTCATCTTCAGAAATTACTTCTTCAATATCTGTTATCTCTTTTTCGTTTAATCTTCTTGTTAATTTCTTTATATATAGCTGAAAAATCTAAAGAATCAAGGTTAGCTTCTCGTCCTTTACTTGTCAAAGTATAAACCTTACCATCTTTTTTAAAAATTCGCTTTTTCTAAGTAATTCAAACTGAAATTAATAAAAACTTAAAAGGTGAGTACTCATTATTACTCTTCTCAGAAATACGACGGAAATCAATATTCTTCAGTTATGACTTCGGAATTCTTTCCTAAAATACTCTACTATCGCTCTCTTTGTGTCACTTCCACCTTTTTCTAAGTGCAATTATTATTTCTTTAGAAATAACATTATCTTTCTGACTAGTTGTCATTTTTAAATATATCCACAAACTCTCCTCCTTTCTTGTATCTGTTCTTTTCTTTATTATACTAAAAATCTTTATAAATTAATAGTAAAAAAGAATGAAATCGCCTGAAAAAGACAACCTCACTCTTTAAAATTATTTATGATAACTTGCTCCTGTTATTATACGGTAAGCTCTGTACACCTGTTCAAGTAAAGACAACACGCATCATCTGGTGTGGAAACGTCATTCTACTAAACGATAATGCAAAAATCACTACGTTTTCACACTATCAGAAAGACCATAACTTCCACCGATTACCAATACCACATCACTCTTACCTAGTAAGCATTAAATTATCAATTTTTGATGCAAATTCTTCACTTGATAAATTCTTACCTAAAATTTCCAAAGTAATAACATACTGATTATCTTTAATTTTTGATAATATGTTATTTCCTTCTTTTTCCATCGCAAGAGCTATTTCTGAATCATTTTCTACCTTTACTTTTTTTCATCAGAAATTTCAATAGTATTTAACTTAATATATGCTCCAAGACGTTTTTCATATTCTTTTTATAGCATCTCTATAAAAATTTCTCCTTAACTTTACCTACACAAATCAAAGTTACTTTCATCAGAACCTCTTTCTATCTACACATCTTTACCAAGAACAAAATTTTTTCAATAGCATATGCGAAACCATCTTCATCATTTTGACTTAGAAATAAAATTCGTACTTCTTTTTAAAGTAGGATTAGCATTATCAACCGCAACTCCCATACCAGCAAACTCAATCATACTTAAATCATTAAGTCCCATCACCTAATGCCATTACATTCTCATTTGTTAAACCAAGTTTTTTACATAATGAATCTAAAGATACTCCTTTAGAAATACCCTTATCGTTGATCTCGATAAAGAACGGTTTAGACATAGCTACCTCATACTCATCACCTAATTCAAGTGCAAGTTTATCTTTCACCGCAACAGCTTCATCAGGATGTTTAAGAATTATTACCTTAGCAGCACCTTCTTTAATATCATCCTTCATATTTTCACTAATTACTAATTCTGCACTTACTAAACCAGACTCAATTCGTGCATATTCATTATCGCGGTTTGTAAGAACTTTCCCACCTTGATAAGTAAGGATATCACAATCATTCTCCAAAGCAACATCTATTAAGAACTTAATTCTCTCAGGAGATAAAAACTTCTCATAGATCACTTCATTCGTTTTAAGGTTAGCGATTCTAGCTCCATTAAATGAAAGTAAGTAGTTATCATAACTATCCAGTTGTAAATCTTCTACTATACTCATCATTCCAAAATCAGGTCTACCTGATGCTAAAATAACCTTAATATCTTGTTTCTTACACTCTTCAATTACTTTTCTATTTTTCTTAGAAATCTCACGATCACTATTTAATAGCGTATCATCAATATCTGTAACAACTAATTTTTATCATACAAAAAGCTCCTTTTTATCACTAGGAGGTGCAAAAACCTCTTAGGGGGTGCAATGGAACAATTCAATTGGATGATAAATCATCTCAATCTCATACACTCGCCACTATTTGGTGAGCAAGCTAGTTCCCTTACTAACTCCGTAGTGATATCTTTCGTTTATCGCTACTTCGTGCCGCACTTTTTAACGATTTAGACAACCCTCATTATTTCTCATCTCTGTTAATCTTTTATATTATATCATAAAATGAATGTTTCATTCCATTCATAAAAACAGCCAGATCATATTTCTATGACCTGACCATTTTTGAAGTGGACTTCTACTTTATCTTTCGTATATATAACCATTTTTTTCAACTAATATATTGAACAGTTTTCTCATAAAACGCTGTGACCATGTGTTCTTGTTTTCGTTAGTAATTCTATAAACAACTTAAAAATTATTATAATTTCAAAGACGAGTATAATATATACAGTACAAAAAGTCCTCCAATAAAAGAAATTACCCCCATAATTTTCGCACCTTTTTTCATACTTAAGTCTTAATTTCTATATCACTTTCAGATTTTTCAATTCTTCTTCCGTCATACCAGCCAATAAATTATAACTCTTTTTTTATAAAATAAAAGATACGATGTATAGATAAGAAAACTAGCTAAAAATACATTAGTTATTACAGCCCATTCACGTATATCACTTATAAAAATAAGATATAAATATAGAAATCCCTATCACTATTGCTAAATATATATATTTCTTTCTTGTCATTTAACTCACCTTAATTTATTAAATCTAAAACAATTTTTATTAAAAATATTATTATAAAGAATAGACTTCTTTTATTCTTCACAATGAATTCTGTTATATAACTACTCACAATAACATCTCCTAATTCTTCGCCTTTTATTATAACAGTTTTTAAATGTTATTAACAAATAAAAAAACATTTAAATTCTATTTATTAATTAATAAAATATGAGTATGTTTTTTATTGATAAAATGAACAATTATCTACATATTTCATTCAACAATAATTTTCCCAATTTAATATATAAAAAGTCCTAAATTGATATGACTTCTCCGTTTTTCCTCATTAAATCACTCTAATATTAAGTTTTTCTAAAATTAACATAAAAATAAGACCCAAAGCATTTCTACTCTGAGCCTTTTATTTACTTACAACAAATCTAACTTGCTACCTTTTTATGGCAGACTTTTTCCATATTTTTAACAACACTATTCCTAATATTAAAAAAATACAAAAGCTAACACTAACTCTCCTCTAATTAGATATATATTGCTTATTACACTCTCCCCACCTATTAATTTTTTTGAGCTAAAAGTATAGATCGTGTTAGTGGTAAAAGCATAGCAAAAATTGCTCTACTAAATATGGAAAAATTACTAACTGGAAAAATTCGCTCCTGTAAATATTAAAAAGTACTTTTGTCTATAGTATTCGTTACTAGGTGAATTTCTGTCGTTAATAATATTAAACACGAGATAAAAATCCAAAAACAAGTCGCTACAAATATTGCTAATATTAAAATAAAAACAAACTCAATATTTTTTTGTCCATTCCAAGCTAGTCCTAATAATAAACTAAGTACGCTAACTCCAAAAACTACCGATACAAAACTTAGTAACATAGTTGAGATTGCACTTGAAATTAATATTTCTGAAATACTCGTTTTGGTCACTAACATTAGAGACAATGTTCACTTGCCCTCTCCCTTGCTAACTGAAGACCAACTCTATAAATTGCCGTAAATGCACTAGTCACTATCGCATTACTTATAACCCATTTTTCAATATTTTCCGCACCATAAACATAGTATCCTACTAATGAATAACACATCATTTGCATTAGTGGAATTAATAAATCTATAGTAAAGAAAGCACCCTAATCATTTAATACCGAAGACATTTTATATGAAAAACTAACTCTTCTAAAAAAATCTATACACATTTTCCATATTAAAAATACCTCCAAAGTCCCATTAATAACACATAGTTTCTTAATTTTTCTAAATGAAAATATACTAATAATAAAATAAATAATTATAATAATCACCAGTATAAAAAGCTACTCTCAATAATTCTTCATTACTTCCACCTTGAACAGCTAATTTATAACCTTCCATCGCCCATGTTGGACTCAATGAGTATGAAATATATTGAATAAATTTCGGGAATATCGAAATAGGAAAGACCATCCCAGTCAGCATTATTATCGGATAATCAATAACATTCATAAGAATACTTATTTTTCTAGATAAAGTAAATAATCCTGCCATCATAAAACCGACAGCTATCATAGACACTATCATTGAGATTGTTATTAATACAAAATAACTAAAACTTACAAACTGGATAGATTTATTAAATAAAATTTTTTTACCGTCAACATATTAAGTCCAAAACTAAAAATTCCCCAAAGTGTATTCCTAAAATTTTTCCAAAAATTATATTTTTCGAAACCTATCGGTGAGGTGAAAATCATTGGCATAGTTCCTAGCCATTTTTCTCTATCCATATCACTAGCTGATGAAAAACAAATACTTCCCCAAAAAGTAGTAATTCCGCTCCTATAAAAGCATATAACATAAAATCTTCCACACTACGATTTTTGATAAATCATCCCGAGTAAAATTCCACTTAATATCGGGCTAATAAAAAAATACAAAAATCTAAACATTGGGCGTGCTATTGACTGTTTCATCTGAACTTTGGCACTCATTAATATTGCTCTTAACATATTATGCATCCCCAATAGTTCTATATAAATATCTTCTAACGTTATTTCTAAATTCTTTTTATTTTTCTCTTCTTGTTCGCGTTCTTTCTTTGCTTTTTATTTCTTCTTTTCTTTCGTTAGAAACTAAATTTTGAGACCTACTACATCATCTATAGCCAGTAACTTACCTTTTTATTATCGCAATTCTATCACAAAGTTCTTCTGCTTCTGGCATATAATGAGTTGTTAGTAAAATAGTTACTCCTTCTTTAGACAGTTTTTTTATTAATTCTCTTAATTCTTTTTGCTCCTACTGGATCTAATCCAATACTCGGTTCATCTAAAAATATTACTTTTTGGATTATTTAATAATGCTCTTGCAATTTGAAGTCTTTGTTTCATTCCTTTGGAGAAAGTTTCTACCTTTTTATCTATAAACTCACTTAACCCGACTTGAGCTATTAATTTTTCAATTAACTCTTTTTGATTTTTACTAGGAATTTTATATAAATCTGCAAAAATATGCCAAATTATCTCTTGCACTAAGCCGCCAATAAAGGCTCCTTTCACCACCAAAAACGAAATTAATATATTCTCTAACTTTTTTAGCTTCCGAAAAAGTATCAAACCCAAACACTTTTGCTTCTCCCTCGCTTGGAGCAAGCATCGTAGTCAAAATTTTTTTATCGTTGTTGTTTTTACCCGCACCATTTGGTCCAAGTAAACCAAAAATTTCTCCTTCTTTCACTGAAAAGTCTATTCCTTTTATAGCTTCAAATTCACAATTTTTCGAAGTCTTAAAACTTCTTTTTAAACCTTTTACATCTATTATATTATCCATTACTTTCTCATTTCTTAAAATAATTCCGACCTAGACTTTTCAACAACTAATTATATTCAAATCCCTTATAGAGAGACTTCAATAACGTTTATTTATATTCTACTTTACGTTGTTATTTCTGTAACAACTAATTTTATCATACAAAAGCTCCTTTAGTAGATTTTTAATTAATCTATAATCTTATCAATTTATATATTTCACTTTTTATACATTATATCAAATATCACTACTCTCTCATAGTGAAAAAGGAGAAATCATATTAACATGACTTCCCATTTTTAAAAAAATAAGTTTCTATTTTTCTATATCTTTTACATCATATATCTTGATTCTTATTCTAATATCATATTTCTCCCTCGTTCTATTTCTTCTTTTAAATACTTATGATATATTTTTCCTTTTTAACGTTTTTTCAAATTTCAATAAAACAAATATTCCCAAGCCAAAACATTATTGTTAATATGTTCAAAAGATACTCCAAGAACTTTTATATTGTCATAAACGAAAAGGTATTAATAAAAACAAGACGCCAAACGCTGAATAAAAACTAGTTATGATAGTGTGAATAGCTCCAAAAATCTTCTCCTTCATAATCATCATAGAGCATTTTTTTCAAAGAAGTTTCCAGAAACTCCTATTACAACAAAGGTGATAAAGAAAAACAATAATTTTTAGATAACTATTATCTATTATAAATACTAATAAAAAGCTAGTTCCTGATATCAAATAATCCATATAAAAGAAATTTTTGGGAGGAACTTTTACAAAAGGTGCAACCATTGCTCCTACTAAGTCCGCACCACGCCATACAGAAAGAACTAAAGCTAACCATTTTACATCAATATTTATGCTAATAAGATAAAGCGGAAGCAGTTTTAAAAGCAAGTCAGTAGCACCACTAAGAAATGCTTCGATAACAATTATCTTTGATGCTGCATTTCGTGAAAACAATGTCTTTATATTGCCGACTATACTAGCCTCAACCACCTCTTCTGTTTCCTCAGTTTCTTCGATAGTTTGAATATTTTTATTCAGGTTTAACTTTGTAAAGAAGTATACCCCTGCTAAAAAGATTGGAATACTTAGTTGCATAAGTGATAAATAAGTAATAAAACCAAGTAACAGCGATGCACCGAAATTACTAAGTATATCTAGTGAGTTTGAGGTGAAATATTGAATATCAACTGATTTTTAATCAAATTATTATCATTATCAAGAACTTCGGGTGTCACTTTTACATTTAATGAAGTAAGAACACAATTTACTAGGTTAAATAAAAAGTTATAAATAAATATAAAAAGCAATATGAGCTTTATTAACTAATGCAAATATTAAAAAGACTGACTAAAATAATATGCATAATTTGGAAACAGAGAATCCAAAACTTTGTATTTTTTTATCTTATTAAAAGAAATAACTATATGAAAATGCGACTAGCGATGGAATCATTCCTATTAAAAGCAAACGATGTCAAAGTACTTGCTTCTATATTATATACTTCTACCAAAGCAATCGTTACCGCAACCATATAAAAAGCTATCTGCTATATTCAATACCGAACGCCCTAATATTAGATTAATAAAATTCTTAGGAAATATTTTTAGTAATTTCAAAATTATACACCTCCCATGTGAGTAAGTTAATTCGAATTATATCTTTCATATTTCCAAAACCTCTGAGTTCTGAAAACACTTTATATGATATCATTCCAGAGCCATAAATAACATTGGGTGAGTATACTCGATGATGCTTTTTTATCCAATATACTATCATCATTTATCATATTATCACTATAAAACTCTCTAAATCTCATTGTTCTTTTTGAATTAATATATATATGCATAGTTTATCGTTGCTGACGCATAAGAGGTCGCTATAAATTCCCTTTGTATTGAAACGATAAATCACTAAACCAGTAATCAATTTCTACAAACGGAGATATCAATACAACAAATTGCTATATCAAAATCATATTTTTAAAAGAATATCTTCCAACTCATTTTTACTATTAATCTTGGAATTATCAGATATTACCTTCCACCTACTCGGTATTCATATTGTTTTGATGAGCTTATGTTTTTTTCAACCTAATTTATTTTATGAATATATATTAGCACTGATACATTATATAGTCAATTCTTTTTCTGAAAAAGAATAAATATCTGAAAAATAATAAAAATATATTAATAACTTATAATATAAATTAATAATATGAAAATTGCAATTTTAATATTAAAGAAAAACTAATAAAGATTTTTAATACAAAAATATTATATCTAATTATATATACTAATCCCTCTTTATTTTTGAGTGTCTAATCTAATTATACAATCTCCCATAAAAGTATACGTTTTATTGTCTTTTATTGACTTTAACATAAAAACACATTACAATGAAAGCGTAGTAATAGAAATATGATTTGATCTATACGTAATTACAAACATATAGTATGCTTTACATTCATAAGCGAAGGTATATTTCATGAATAAAAATTTTTAAATTTATACGTACTATTCTTTCTATTAGTCTTTTAATCAGCCCTATATCTTCTATATAATTAAAGTATAGTTAAATCTACAAATTCAAAAGCATAATAAATCTAAATAACATCTATTTGGATGACAATAGACACTAAATTATATAATGAAGTTATTGTTTTCATTTTATCTTAGAGTAAATATTATCCGTCTCAAATAAAACAATAATAAAGTATGTAGGAGGTAACAAAATGAATACTGAAAAATATATAGAAATAGCAATATTCGTTGTAATAACAGGCCCTGTTATCAGGAACAGGTTCATATTTCGTCAATAAAATAGAAAAATTAAAACAAAAAGAAAGAAAAAAAGATAAATAATTAACTTAATCAATATTAAGATCGACTTTAAAAATTAATTTCAATGAAAATCATAATTTTAAAGTCTCATTGATAAATACCTAAATACAAAATGGAGATAACAGTGACACAAAACGTATTAACTTGTTTTTAAATTTATTATAATTATCAATATAATAAATTATATAATAATAAAGAACACATTCATAATAAATTATTTACTTATATGCACACTTATCGGAATATTCTACATAGTAATAGATTCAAATAAAAATAAATTAAATATATTAACTGATAAAATCGATATAATTTTTATTACTAATTTTTACAAGTATAATAAATATTCTTTACATAATTAATATAAAAATAACAAATTTAAAATATATTATTTTTTTATATCGCTATCTTATATAATCATTAAATACATAAATAAGAAAAAAGACTAGTTAACTATAGTAATAGCCCTCAAAATTTAGACAAATTTTTGAGGGCTATGACTATGCTTAATTTGATTTATTTTAGTAATTTACTGATAAATAATTCTATTGTGATAGCTACACCTAATTCAGACTGTATAAAAAGAACCTTTCTTTTTAGAGTCGTGACTCCTACGACTACATCAACTTGAGAGTATTTTCTTTTTAGAGTCAGTATTACTCTCCAACTTCTACTAATCTATCATAGTTATATCGTACTAATCATATAGTAAAATTATTAACTTTTAAATGATATAGTAAAAATTATTACTGGGAAAAGAATAAATTTCTTTTTAAAAAAATTAGATATAGATATTACTCTCCATTTTTACTTTTTGAAATTATATAACTTTATTTTTATAGAATTTTTCTTCTCATTGCGATAATCTATAATATATAAAATAATTTCAACTGACTAAAAATTACAGTAATTTTGATCACCTTTGGAAAGAAAATACAAAAATATAACTGTCGGTATCAATTCCACCAGTAGTTGTCGTTTATTCTTTTTGAAAAATAGGTATGAGATTTTCTTCTAAACATAAAATATATAAAACCAATAGTTATAGTTGCAACTATGGATCCCTAATGTACTGTCCATTATCAAATACCTCCTATTATGTATGTGGAAAATTTCATATTCTGTATAATTTTTATTTTTTTATAGTGTTATTAGACTTTACACCATTATTTTAATATAGAAAAGTACAATGGTATCAATATGAAATTCTCAATAATACATTTTTCTAATTTTTCTTTTTCCACAAATAATAAAAATCATATACACTCTCTATAAATATTTACCTTCCATTTTTCTATACTTTAATTATAAACCTACTAACATTATTTCTCTATTTTTCATCTTATCACACTATAGAAAAAAATAAATTATACTAATATTTTTCATCTTTTATTTAATTTGAATTATAATTTTCTTTATTTATAATTAACTTTTAACATAATAATCCTTTTTAAATAATATTATTATATTTCAAAAATATTTATATGATACCTCTTTCATTTTATGAATGTGTATGCTAATATATATGTAAGGAGGGCAATAAATGAAAAATATCTATTCTGTATTTATACTCTAATATTAGTCATATTTTTTTAACTGGATGTTCTTCAAATGATACTGATGGTTTCTTTTATAATACTTTCACCAAAAAAATATGGATATGTTTTTATCGAATATTAATATCTACGTTAAAAGTTGGGGTATTTCTATAATTATTATTACTCTTATTGTAAAGGAATTATTCTTCCTTTTATGTTGAAAAATTATAAAAAAACAACGTACATCATCTATCAATATGGAAAAAGCAAAAACCTGAATTAGATCTTGTACAAAAATAAAATTAAAAAGCTTAGTGAAGATCGAAAAGAGCTATTTAATAATGATGAACGAATGAAAATAAGGATTGAGCAAACTGAACTTCAAAAGAACTCTTTTAAAAATATATAAAAAGTATGATTGTTCACCAGCAATTTTTCGGTAATTTAATACCTATTCTAATTCAAGCACCGTTTATTTCTGGTTTTATACTTTACTCTACAGAATCAATCTATTCAAAAGATATTCTTGATTCAAGCTTTTTATCTATTTCTCTTGGAGAAAAAAATCTTACATACTATTAATTCTTGTTTTTGTAATATATATGATTGTTGGTAAAATTTCTCAAAGTATGATGCAAAAGCAATCCTATGTCACAAAACACACCAGAGGCTGAACGTATACAAAATGTTTCTAAAAATATGGTTTGGATTACTCCTATAATGTTAACATTTTTAACGTATACGAGTATCATGCTATAGAGTATTTACTTTGTTGTGAGTGGTATCCTTGTAGCATTTCAAATATTATTAGGACGTAAAACTTTATCCACCTTATGTACCTAAGCCTGTAAAAACATCAAATAAACAAAAAAACAAAATTAGTAAAAGATAAAACAAATGTACACTTAGTCATATATCACAACTAAGTGTACATTCTTTATCAATTTTTCATTTTTCTAAAAACTTTTCCTTAATCTAATAAAGTGTGCTCTCTATTTCTTAAATTCACATACAACACATGAATAGCCGAAATTGCATTTATTAACAAAAATATAATAAACAATGTTTTTCAACGTATAATCCTACAAAACTTAAAATAATAGTAAATAACGGTGCGCTTATTCGGAAAAATTTGTACTATACTTTTTCTATAATCTTTATCATTAATTTTTATAAAATTAGTCCTTAATTTTATACTGATTGACTACCCCAAGTGCCACTATTAATGATAATAATATCACTACAATGGTAAAAATACCTGTATATAACCAATATGAAGAATACTATATCAAAAAAATTATGTAAAACATAAGTATTCTATTTAAATTTATATCATATTTTCTTAGTAAGTATTAAAAATAGAACTACTGTAAGACCTGGTATAAAAAAATATAATACTAGAATACTATATTAAATTCCTAGTCGCTAATTGTTTTTATAAACAATGGTATAAAAACACTGCTTTGCCCCTGATAATAACGCTGTATTGATAATAATATGTTTTTCTTTTCAATTTATTAAAAACTAATTTCTCAGAATTTTTCTCAGTTTCATTTTTAAAATTATTTATTTTTGAAACTTGAAAATAATACAAACATAATTATAAATACTATTAAATATTCATCAATATTCACCTTATAAATATAACTACCCTAAAAGAAAAAACCAAGTAATTTAGACAAGTTGCTATATAAGGATATATCTGTTACTCCAGCTTTGATAGACTTACTTCTCTCTATTACAAATAAATTGTAATTAAAGCAAAACTATTGATATTAATAAGTAATAGACAAAATAAAATGTTAAGACATAGTATAAATTTATGTTATTTTTAAGAATAAACACTACTACTGAAAAACTATTAATATAATAAAAAAATACTTTTGTTTTTATACTAGTTAAAATCCTGAAATAACTAGTATCTAGAAAAATAAATATTTCTATCAAAGTAGTTATTAACAAAATAAAATATATGGGAAAAATTATATACAGATATAAATTTCACCGTTATGTATGAATATAAAACACTCAAAATTAAGTTCAAACATAAATACAAACTTCTCGCTAATTTAACATTAAATTCTATAAAAACACCTCCTATGTGATTTACTTTATACTTATTTCTTAAAAATCATTAACCTTCTTAACTATTATGATCCTATACTTTGATATTTTTAATCCGAAATTTCATATTGTTTTATAGATTAATATAAGTAGAAGCGGTCCAAATAATATTAAAAAGCCATGTTTCTAAATTAAAACTATCATGCAATTTATTAAATTTACCACTGGAAATATCCCACAAATGCGAACGGAATAATTATTAGTACTACTTTAATAAAAAAACGGATAGATATTAACTGGATAATTTGCTAATTGATACAATTGCCATAAAACTGATTTTATACCATCATTTGTTATCGAAAAGAAACTAATTGATACTAATGCTAAGTATATAGCCTCTCTTACTAAAACCGCAGATATTGTAAACAAAATGAATTTTTATTATAAATAAATAATTTACATTAATATCTAAGTTATACAATGAAAAAGATCACAATTACTACACCTGTAATTAACTCAAATAAAAGCTTCCTCATCTAATTGGAAAATAATAAATTGATAAAGAATATTAAGCGGTCTTAATAAAAACAAATCAAGTTCTCCAGTTTGAATTAAATATGGTACTTCTAAAGTTGTAACAAAGAAAAAAATTCCCATAACGCCGATGTTAATGTTAGAAAACCATATAAAAACAACAATTGATATAAAGAAAAGCCACCGATTAATTCTGTATAATTAAGCGTAATAAGTAATACAAATAATGTTGTAAGTGTATCTAGTAAATAACCAAAATTTCCTATAATAAAATCTAGTTTATAACTCAATATCCTCTTTACATCCATTTTAAAAAAACTCTGCATATAAATATAAATGTTTCTTCATATTAACCTCCCATTATATCAAACTTGTTAAATACATATTGTGATAGTCTTTTTGAAATTATCAATAATATGATTAACCAAAAACATCTGTACACCAAGAATAAATAAGACTTTTCTAAATCATTATCATGTACAATAATAGAAATAGGTGCATACATTACAGCATAAAAATGGAGTTATCTCTGATATTCTTAATAATAATTTTTGGATATAAATCTAAAGGTAGCAATCCACCACCGAAAATAATAAGAGCATTAACTAATTCAGATACACGTTTATTCTTATAAATACTGTTGATAATAATGCAATAATATAACCTAATAAAAACATAACAATATAGCTTAAAAATATACACAAATATAAAAAGTACAAATCTCTTAAGAGATATGTTTCTAAATATTAAATTATAAAACAGTAAAATATAAATACTAAAATCAGCAGTACTTGGAATTTTTAATTTATAGAAAAATTGCCTCAAAAGTAGTGAAAAAAACGTATAACTATTAATCTATTAGACTTATTCAAATAATTAATAATAGTACCTTTTAAAATCTTCTCAGATACAAAATTAGTAGTTATTTTTATAGGTAAAACTATTTGTAAAAATAATCATAAAACAGTACATAAGTTATTATTTCATCAATATTTTTAGAATTGTATTTTTTCAACATATATCCAGATACTATACTGTATTAATACCATAGAAAGTGATGCAATTATCTGCATTATCGTATTAAATTTGTATTGTAATAAACTTTTGTATTGATATAAAAGTATAAACCAAAAATCTATTCATATTTATCACCCGTTTTTGTCCTTCACAAGCAATACTTCTTGTAGATTTAAGTCAATACTTCAGTTTGTGTAATAATACTTTCATTCGGTAGTAGTTTTATTATATCTAACATTAAATTTAGTTTCATCAAAAACAATTTCTTTAGAATCAATATTAGTACGTAAAGGCAATATCCTTCTTCATTTAAATCTACTATATTCTCTCCGTACATTTTTAATTTTTATACTTATTAAAAATTTGCTTGAAGCTTTTCACTTCGCCATCATAATTGATTTCCCCATCACTTATCAAAATCATTCTCTTACATACTTTTTCAATATCAGAAATCTCATGAGTTGTTAGTATGATAGTAGTATTATACTTTTCATTTTATTTTTAGTATTAGTTCCATAATTTTCTTCTTTGTTTCTATATCTAAACCGATAGTTGGTTCATCTAGGAACACCAGTTGAGGCTTATGAATAATACTAGCTATAAACTCTCCACGCATTCTTTGTCCTAAAGATAGTTGCCTTACTGGTTGATATAAGTACTCTGTTACATTTAACTCTGTTATCAAATAGTCTAACCATTCTTTATTATCTACTTCATAGATTTTTGATAAATACTCAAAAAGAATCAATTAGTGGTAAATCCCACCATAAATGTGATTTTTGTCCAAATAGCGCACCTATGTTTTTAGCATTTTTGCCTATTTAGAAATGGATCTTTTATCGAATACTTTTTATCAAAACCTTTTGTACTAGTCAGTATTCCTAACAGTAATTTTATTGTTGTAGATTTCCCGGCTCCATTATTTCCTATGTATCCTACAATTTCTCCTTCTTTAATACTAAAATTTATATCCTTCAACGCTTGTTTAACCGTCTTTTCTGTATTAAAAAGCTAACTCTATTTTTTTATTATGTAATCTTTACTAAGACTCTCAACACTAATTATCTCTTTCATAACGTTTTCCTCTTATTTTTACTAATTTATTCTGCCAATCTGCGATGATTTTTCTTCATCAAATTCTACTATTTTTCTTGAATCTGTTCTCCTATTTTTAACTATATTAACGTGTTTTTCTCTTAAAGTCAATATTTTTCTGAATATTATACTAATTTTCTTTTTAATTTTTGCGAGTAGATTATTTTTACTAATAAATTCGGTGGCTCTTGAAATAATAAAAATAACCCCATCTCCTAAATCAGGAGATGAGGAGGAATACGTAATTTATTTCTTTTTGTCTTTTAACTCTTTTTCCTTCCTTTTTCTCTTCTTATTTTTATTGAAAAAAAACACAAGAATAAATATAAAATATCCTACATACATGATATTGTTTAAAATATACAACATATAATTGTTTATTAAATATCTATTAATAATATCTATTACAATAATAATCGAAATATATAAATTAATAATTTTTTTCAAAAATCTTTCTTTGGTTTCATAATTTCTAATCATCCTTCTTCATAGTTAACAATATATGTACTAATTTTTAAATCATTAAATCTATTCTTCCTCACTTTATTCTCCCATTAATTTCAAAAATAGGCTCTTGATTCAGCAATAACTTAATCTGATACTATAGTTTATTCATCTTTTAACAAAAAAATAACAATTAATATAACTGTCTACTATTTCTCCAATTTTATTATCATCTATCAAACTCGGAAATTTTTCTTTAGTTTTTCTATTAATAGATTTCGATCTAATAAATGTATATCCTTGGCTGCTATTTCATTAGTAATGTCCGAATAGAATATAAGCAAATCTTCAGTTTGCTCTGTATTTAACCCATTTTTTTAAAACAAGCAAATGTAAATGACGGTTCTTCACCGTGCTTAACCCTTAAATAATCTACTAGTTCAACAATAATTTTTAAAATTTAGTAAATTATCATTAAACATTTTTCAATCATAGGATCATAATTATTTTCCCCTTTCTGTTGTACTTATTTACAGATATAATTATATCATTCTCTCATAACAAAAATAAATATCTTTAATTCACTCCAAAAATATATTTTTAATTTTACAGCAGATAAATTTACGATATTTTTTTAAGACTCATTAACGATATTACTATAATGATAATTAAAGAATATAAATTTATATATGAAAAATATTCTTTTCTAATTTTTCTATCAGAAACGCTATAATTATGCCTCCTAGAATACAAGACACTTCCTAAAAACTAGGATTAATGATAGCACTTGCCCCATTATTTTTCTAGAAATTTTTTTCTTTGGAAGAATGTTGCTTTATAAATTAGTACTGGTGCTGAAGCAATTCCCGCTATAATAAGTATAATTACTGAAAGAATAATATTCGTACTAAAATAAAATAGTATCAATAATAAACAATGCACTATAATACCTAAGCAAATTAATTTCTCTAATTTAATTTTTGATATAAATTGCAAAACCTATTATAAGTGAAGCCAAGATAATACCAACAGATTGCAAAGAATTTAATATTCCATACGCTACACTATCATTATTTAAATTTTGTTCTACATATATTGGTAATAATACGATGAAAACTTCCCCAAGTGAACATATTCCACAATGTCGTGTTAATTGTCATAAGGAATATCTCACTATTTTTACAATATACTTCATAGAGACTAAATATCATATATTTTTCCTGTCTATCTTCATTGCTACTAAATATTTCATCACTTTTTTTATTGTACTTATTATAATCGCTGAAATGAAAAATAATACAGCACCTATTATAAAAGCTATTCTATTATTACCTAGCACTCCCATTATTGCTACAGAAATCGAACCAAAGATATAAGAGATGTCAAAAATATTATCATCAATGCATTAACTGTTACTAATTGTTCATCATTACACACCTCTTTTTATTATTATATCTCCTCCTGCTGATAAAGGAATTCCTATAACGCTATTCAAACCTATCAATAATCCTATAATACTTAAAGATATCTTATCATTAAACGGTAATATAAGAAGAAAAATACCAGCTCTTAGTAGTAAAAACAAGAACATTGCTTTTCCAATATTAAACCTATCTAACACTTTTTGATATTAATGGTCCAAAAACTATAGCTGGTAATTGAGTCAATACACCAAAAATAGCTATCAATAATGGATTTTTAGTTTCTTCATAAATCAGCCAGATAATACTGATGCTGACAAATGATTGCGCTAATGTTATAAAGTTAATCGATACTTTATAAAATCAACATTTTTAAAACACTCATATATTTATTCATAAATTAATTCCTTTTTATTCCAGAGTTTCCCATATCTTATTCTAAAATTTTTAATAATATGTGAATTTATAGATTTTTATATACACCTTCTAAAAATTTCTCACTTATATAACATATAAATAATTACTATATTTATTATAATATGAAAATAAAAATGGTAACAATTTGAAAATTTTTAATATAAAAATCATGCTCCCTCTACTTCACTTCTTCCTTTTTCTATAATATTCTTTCGCTAAAAATCTACGCAACTTTTTAAATCTATACAAAGAACTGATGTTTTCTGAATCTCTTTTATTTGATAACTTTCCTTACAATTCTCCAAGAATTCTTTCTGGACTGTTTAAAAATCATCATATATATCTAATTCGATATTAGAAAACTCTAACCACTCACCGTCCACATTAGCACTTTCTTTTATTATTTTTCGATTTAATGAATACTCTGCAAGATGCAATGCTGTATTGGATTCAAAATCAGTTCCTAATAACAAAATTTTGGCATTTTGATTATACAATCTCCCTAATGGTGAATTGTATCCCAAGCCATCATCTAATGGATGCTCTTTTATAATTTCCTGTGCTTTTTCTCCTACTGCTGAAAAAGAATATAGTGGATGAGAACTTCTAACAGAATGTTTTAGATTCATAATAAACTCGCTAAATTTTCCCATACCTCGTGTACTAGATAGATCAACATCATAAGATAAACTCTCTTGTTTTATTTTTTCTATCCACTCCTTAGGAACTTTAGGATATTCCCAGTACTCTGGAGACATATTTTCTAAAGATTGTGTTGGAACAACGAGAGTTCCACTTTCTCCTAATCTTTCCATAAGTGCTTCATAAATACATCTTGCACCGCCGATTATATAACCGAATTTACTAAGAGAAACATGTGCAATTGGGATATCACCCTCTTCTATTTTTAAATCTTTAAATAAATTTAAAAAAATCACTTTTACCTATTGGCATTAAATTATTATCTAAAGTATCATTCATAAACTTATAACTCATGCTTGTCCTCCTTATTAAATGGGAGTGATTCAAAAATCTTATTCACGGAGAAATTGATTTTTGAGTCATTCTCCTATTTTCCATTCTTCTATTTAATCTATATCATTTTTACTAACTTTCATTTGTATCACAATTTTATAATATTATCAAATTTTTCCTCTTAGTTCATCACTTATGTCATGGCTAATCATTATTATAGTTAATTCTTTTATTTCTAACAGCATTTCTACTAAACTTTTTCGCTGATTCTTTGTCTAAAGCTGATGTTCCTTCATCAATTAAAAGTATTTTTACCATTAAATAACGCTCTGGCTATAGCCAATCTTTTAGCGTTGCCCTCCTGAAAGATTTTTCCATGAACCTCTATTTCTGAATATAAGAGTCTTTCTGTATTAAGCCCACTTTTTCTAAATATTTAGCTACTTCACTATCCTCAGCTACTTCTCCCATAGTTATATTGTCTTTGACAGTACCTGAAAAATACAAAAATTTTCTTGCTGAATTATAGTCAGTTTTCTAGTATTTGTTTAGTAGATAATTTCTTCAAATCAACACTCAATACTCTCACTACCTTCATAATTTCTTAATTGCCCCTGTAATTATTTTTAAATAATGTTGATTTTCCTACTCCACTATCTCCACTTATTAAATACTTTATTTCCCTCTTTTATATCAAGATTCACATTATTTGAGATTCTCTATCACCATGACTGAAATGTAAGTTTTTAATTTTAAATAATGTTTCTCTTAAAGAATATCCAACAGGTGAGTGAGTATCCTTATTTAACATAAATTCATCATGCTTAGTGAAAATAGGTTTTGTCCCTTTAATAAATGCTATTCTATAACCAACTTGACTCATACCATCAAATACAAGATTGGCAAACATTCCTACAGCTGCAACTGCACCAGATTTCAAATTATCTTTAACAACTAAATATCCTGTAACAAAAACTAATAACACTTGGAAAAGACATTTTAAAGCCAAAGTTAAGCATATAATAATTACTTTCAATTTACTTTGTTTAACAAATACATTTTCAAAAATTCTACTTATATTAGCTATTCTTTTAGGAATTATTTGTAGTTTATTAAGAGAAATACGTATCATAGCCTAGAATCGTCTCCTCTAACGAAGTAACATAGTTCTCATTTTCTTTAGTAACTTCTGTTCCCATATTATGAAGTTTTTATTAAAAATTTTTGGAAGATAAATTAATATTCCCGTTCCTATAATAGTAATTAAAAGAAATGATCCAGTGGTATTTCAGTAGGGGCATAAAGAAAATACCACACCAGAAAGACTATATATTATAGCAAATATATTCCTCAAACCTTTTTCTTGAATCATTTGAATATCATTATTAAACCAAGATTGATAAACACCAGATGAGTTATCTTTATACTTTTCAATATCTAATTCTATAAAGGCTACTAGACAGATTATCTTTTACATCTATTCAATATCTTGAATAAAAATCTCCTCTCTTACCTTTACCACCCTATCAATTACTATAATAACAAACCACGTAACTGATAAGAATAAGATAATTTCAAAAGAAACTATGTAGATTTCTATTAGTAAGCACAGTTATAGCATCTGCATTTAAAAAGTTACTCTTCATAAGAAATAACTGTCTTAACAATATAAGAAAACAAATTAATAAGAACCTATATTTAAATTTTAAAAATATTTTTCATAAATACCTCCTACTTTTTAATTCCACTCAATTTAATAACAAACTATTAAGGGGAATCTTGAGAAATATAAAACACCAACTTATATTTATACATTTATTATAGTATGAAAAAGATGATAACAATATAAACTTATAATTTTCAGAAAACTTACTCTAATTGTCTTGACACGAAAAAGTCAGTATAATTAAAAGTTACATAAAGCTTGTAACTCAAATACAAACAACATTTATGTAATCTATTCAAAGGAGAGCAATATGATTAAAAATATTTTAGAAGTTATAACATTGAACAAATTAAAAGTTATGTATTATGTTTATTTTGACACTAATAGTATCAATAGGGACTGTTTATGTTGTATACGCTCGTGTTGATATTGTTGATTCTGTAATATACAAAACAGGATCTCTATGGACAAAAGTTGGCGTTATTATTTGTATTTTTAATAATAGTAGAATTGCTTAGAGCGTGGTTAAAAATTATAATTGCACAATTAGTTAAACAATGGAAAATATATCTAGGTGATAGAATTAGTAAAAACATAGAAACTATGTCTCAATCAGAATTTAATAAGGTTGACTCTGGTGAGCATGATGACTAAATATACTTATCAACTTGAATTATTATCTGCGTATTTATTCTCACCATTAACTGGTTTACTTAGCGCTATTGTATTATTTATCTCATCAGTAGTATTTTTATGGCTAATTAATTGGAAATTTGTTGTATTCGCCTACTATCATCAATCGTTATGTTTTTAATAAGCGGTAAGTTTGGTAATAAAATCAGCGTAGGATATACAAAATTTATCAATTTTATCAGGAAATTTTCTGGAGTTTTAAAGGAATATTTAACAGGTTATGAAGATTTGAAAAATATCGGTAAGATAAATTTATTCTCAAAAATGTTAAAACCAGTCAGATTCAAAAAGAAGATCGACAGTATAGTATTTTCTAAATTAATGGCATTTGGTGAATTAACTTTACAAAGTATCGAAGTTACTTGAATTATTAATTTTTATCTTTGCAATTTACTTAGTTTTAAAAAAATGAATTAACTATCGGAACGATAGCTTCGGTATCTACTACTAGGTATATCCTTACTTCTATCAATCAATTGGTTGATCATATATTAAAGTAATCGGTACAAAAGAAATATTAAATAGCGTTATAACTAAAGCAACTGCAAAGAAACACTTTATCCACGCGTTGAAGAAAATATTGAATTTAAAAACTTTTAATTATAGTTTCGGAGATAACCATGTCATTAAAAACTTCAACTTTAATATAAATAAAGGTGGAAAAATACGCCGTAATTGGTAAAAAAGTGGTTCTGGAAAATCTACTATAATCAAGTTGTTGTTAGGAAAGTACAATCCAACCAAGATAAAAGTTTTTAATCGATGATCCTCTTGAAATACAGGATGATATTAACTTCTCCAACGAGATTGGATATGTGAGTCAACAAACATCTATTTTCAGCGGTTCAATTCGATATAACATCACTTTAGATGATAGTTATTCAGATGAAGAAATATGGAGCATATTGGAAAAAGTTTGTTTAGCTGATAGAGTTAAAGCTTTATCTGACGGCTTAGATCACAACCTATCTAATATGGGAGAAATCCCTATCAGGAGGAGAAAAACAAAGATTAGTTCTTGCGAGAGTTTTTAATTAGAAATTATCCAATTTTTAATTCTTGATGAAACAACCTCAGCATTAGATGAAAAAACAGCAGTACAGATAGAAAACAATATCTTAGCTGACGATAAGTTAACTTTAATAATGATTTCTCACCATATACAAGAAGAAATCAAAAAACAACTAACAGAATGTGTAGAATTAAAAGTACAGTAATATCAAATATTAAATGAATTAACATAAAATGCCAAGCAATAAACATTACTTGGCATTTTCTATTTTCCTCATTACACTACCTCATCATACATTCTCAAAGTTTCTGGATAAGATCTGTGAAATATGAATTAAAGTCTTATCTTTCATACTAATAGTAATTTTTCGACTAAAATATATGTATCTTTATCCAATCCTGATAATGTTTCATCTAAAACTATAACCTGTTTTTCCTGTAATATAGCCCTAATTAATGCTAACCTTTGTTTTGTCCACCAGATAAATTTGATTTTCTCTTATCGTACGTGGTATTAATCAAATCAGAAGCTTCTTTTAATTTTGTCATCTAATCTAGTTTCTTTTATTAAAGTCATTATTTTATCCGCTTCTATGTTTTTATAAAAAGTAAGATTATCTATAACCTTACCTACAAATATAAAAACTATCTTGAGGTACATAAGTTATTAGTTTCTGAATTGTGTTGTATTCATAACTATTAATATTTTTCCGTTTAAAAAGATATTACATCCTTCAAGGTTTTTTGTTAATAGTAATGCTAACGTCGATTTTTCCACTGCCACTATCTCCTTGAATTAAGTACTTTTTACCTTTTTCAAAACTAGCTGAAAAATTACTAAAAATTTCTCTATTATTAAATTTATAACTTTCATTTCGAACTTCTATGTCTTCAAAATCTATAGTTTTATGACTATCTATATATTCAAACTTCTCTTTAGAATCTAATTCCTCTTTATATCTTTTTACCGATGCTATATTAGCTATCGAAGCTGTTATCAAATTAACAGGCATTACTAACTCTACAGAAATAGTAAAAATAGATACTATATCCCCTACACTAGTATTTCCTAACAGAGCTTGACGACCTCCTATATATAAAATAGCAATAATAGTTGCATAGAATACTAATCCTGTTAAGACATTTACAAGTGATGCTAAAACATTCTTTCTATTAACAAGCTTTATTTATTTTTATATTCATTAAGTAATTTTTCATAAAAATATATTAGCTGAATCACTATTTTTAATAACTAATAACCCTTCTAGAAAATCTTCAAGTTTATCGTTATAACTAGCCTTTTTGTATAGAAATACTGTTTTTGAACATTTTTCAAATATGCTTTGAATAGGTTAGGTATTACAATCGGAAATAGTGACAATCCTATAACCCAAAATGCTGTTGTTACATCCAATTTGAACAACGCTATTGTAGCAAAAATAAAATAAACTATCCCTGATACAGAGAAAAATCGTATTATAATATCGATCTTTTACCATTTCAATATCATTATTTACAGTAGATAATAAATTTTTACTCTTTTGTATCTAGTTTTATTCTTAAGTAAACTACCCACATGGGTTCTATGAATATTAAACCCAACTTTATTCAGATAAATAGTATCTAAAATCTGACGTAAATATTCACATATAAGCATTAGTATTATAATTACAGATAAATATATAATTTGATTGTAGAATAATTGCTCATTTTTTTAGTAGTAAGAGCATCGACAACATATTTAATTTGATATGAAAAATAAATATTAATCCCCGAGACTACTGTAATAAGAAATAAAACTACCGCAAATAAAAAATTTTTCTCATATTTCCCACTCCTAATTTGAGTCCTTCTATTTAAAAAGTTCAGTTTTCATTTTATAAATAGCCTTTTTAAAATCTAAATACAATAAAAAGAAATCAATTGCTCATAGAAGCTAATCAATTTCTTTCTTAATATTTGATATTCTAAAATAATTCAATCTATAGATTAACTTTCCACTCAACATAAAAATCCAACTAACGTTTTGTTAAATTATAGAAATTATATCAAATAAAAAAATTGGTAGTCAATGTTATTTCTGAAAAATTCAAGGTTGTTTTTAGAATTTATTAATTAACTTGAAACTAATCTTTTAACTGGAACTAAAAATACATGTCTTCTCTTTTCTATACCTATATACATTTACAAAAATTATTTCTCATCAAAACCACTTTTTGATATAATAACTTCAGTAAAAACTATAGTAAATGAATTTTTAACATTCACTGTAACACTATATTTATCCTTTAAATTTATTATATTACGTATATTTATAAATTATTGATAATGACCATTTAATTTGATATAATCAAAAATTGGAGAGAGAAGTTAGAGTGTAACACTTCCGATAAAGATGGTGGCTACTTCAATATGAAAGGGGATGGTGCTATGCTCGCATACACTAAAATCTTGACGAAAGGAGTAGCAAGTTGTCAGCTTACGAAATTGTACAGACGATTATTGGAATAAATCTATTGATTGTTTCAGTAGTTAGTGCATGTATTGTAGCATTAAAAAGACAATAAAAATAACCATCTTTATGCTTTGGCAGGCTAGATGGTTATAAAATACCTAAACTAGAGCCACCGTCTTTAAAACGACTCTCTCTTTTATGACTATATTTTTAACATAGATGAAGTAGAAAAAGCAAAAATTTTTGAAATATTGATCTTTCTATAATTTTTCAAATTGTTTGCATATCAAATACCCTTATTCTAGAATTTTTTTCACCCATTAAAAATATTCCATACAAAAAAAGCTAGGAAAAATTCCTAGCTTAACGTTCACATTTGAAATATAGGTAGTGAATCACCTTCCTTTATACTACTATATTTCTACTAGAAAATCAATTTTTTTATATTTCGTTTTTAGACCTTTTACTTCTTTAATACTCCCCTACAACCTTATATTTTTCTCAGTATATATTTTTAATTGTTCACCTGTAACATCTTCGTATTTATAATCTATATTTTTCAACTGCTAGATAATTCAATACTTTTCTAATACTAACATATCCTTTTTTAGCCACTACAATATGATCTAGCATTTCTATACCAACTACTTCACCAACTTCCATTAGATTTATCGTCGTTTTAATATCTTCTATAGAAGGTGTTGCATCTCCACTTGGGTGATTATGCACACAGACAATGCTTGAAGCACTATTTTTTATCGCTAGTTTAAATACTTCCCTTGGATGCACCACTGACATAGATAAACTACCTTTGAATACTTCTCTTTTTTCGATTATTTTACCTTTCGTATCAATATCTAATACTATGAAGACTTCTTGTGTTAAATTCTCTAAAGATGATTTTAGATAATTGGCTATTGACTGCGGGCTATCACACTTCACATCTAGGACATTCGTTGCATATATTCTTCTTGCAAACTCTATATTCGCCAGAATGTGTATCGCCTTTTCCTGACCTATCCCCTTATGTTTCATAAGTTCTGTTAAAGTTGTATCTCTTAACTTTGTAATGCCACCCATATCTTTCAGAATCATGTCGGAAAGCTCAATTACATTTTGATTTTTTGTCCCTGTTCTTAGTAATATTGCTAGAATCTCTTTATCGCTGAGAGCTAGAGCACCTAATTTTTTGAATTTCTCCCTCGGACGATCTTCCTCATTAAACTCTTTAATAGTATATGCTACCATAATAATCCCTCCCTTATTAATATAATTGTTAAATAACTAAGCACTATGAATGGTACTAGTGGTAGTTTCGTTTTTTTCTTTAACTTTTTTTCAAAATAATTAACCAAATGGCGAAGAATCCTGCATATAAAAATGTGAAAATTAACAAATACACTCCTTCAAATAAGTTTAAATTTAAAGCTAATACACAAAAAAACTTTTTATATCGCCATAACCTAAACCGCCCCTTGTGAAAAATATATAATATATGAAAGATAATAATAAGATAAATAAAAATCTAAAAAATTGAATAAATAATAGTGTATATATATGAAGAAAAAAATTTAATATAATTAAAAGATAAAACAACTCATTATTAACTTCAAATGTTTTTACATCCTCTATTCCTAAAAATGAGAATAATAAATATACTAACTTCAAGATAACTAATAAAAACAAAAATAATTTTTGAAAAATAATAAATAATACTATAGTAATAAAAAGTAAAAATTTCGTATAAAAAAATATATCTAATGGAATTTTTTTGATTACAGTAACTACATCGTCCTTTTTATATAAATAGCTAAAGATGGGAATTAAGTCAGCTCCTCTTAATTCTTTTCTGACAACTAGAACAACAACTTCGTCTAAATAGGAACTCTCTTATTCTCACTATCTACTAAACACTTAATGGCACTAGCAAAAATTAGACTTAAGATAATAATAAAAATATAACTTTCCATAAGTATCTCCCCCTACTGTATAACCCTTCAATTATATTCTATCACAATTATATATACAGAACTACATTTATCATTGTTGTATATATAATCACCTAATAATATTTTTCTCATTTTTTCCTATACCAAGAATTAACTTATATTACAATAGGATTTTATTTTGATTCAAATTATTTTCAATATATTTCAAACTTTTTTTCAACTTATACTACTAATAAACTAATATCATGATGACATCTAATTTCAATAAAATTTACATTTTTCATTTTTTTGTGGTACAATATTATTTATAGTTTTTCCTAAGGCAAGATTTCAGCCTTAAGGAAAAGTAGTTTTATATTCTTATTCTACACTATTATTTTTTTAGAGAAGGTGATTAAATGATTTTTAAAAAAATTTTTGAGAAAAAGTCAAGAAGAGTTAGAAGTCGCGAATCAGCTTTCTCTTCAAGAAATTAACAATACAGTTGATGTTCCAAAAGAAGGAAGCTTTTTAAAGAAAGTCCTGGCTTATAGTGGACCGGGAGCATTAGTAGCAGTCGGTTATATGGATCCTGGTAACTGGATTACCTCTATCGCTGGTGGTGCTCAATATGCGTATAGCTTACTATTCGTTATACTTATATCGAATCTTATCGCGATGTTGCTTCAATCAATGTCTGTAAGATTAGGTATTGTAACTGGTATGGACCTAGCTCAAGCAACTAGAAAGCATACTGGTAAAAAAATGGGATTTGTTCTCTGGATAATTACCGAACTAGCTATTATGGCTACTGATATTGCAGAAATTATTGGTAGTGCTGTAGCTTTAAAATTATTATTCGGTATTCCTTTACTAATAGGGGTTATAATAACTATCTTTGATGTATTCTTACTCCTATTATTAGCATATTTTGGATTTAGAAAAATCGAAGCTATTGTAGCTACCTTGATATTTACAATTCTAATAATATTCTTCTATGAAGTTTTTATTAGCTAACCCTAATACCGGCGAATTAATTAAAGGTTTTTATTCCGAACAAGGATGTAATTAATAATAAAGGTGCATTATTTATTGCCTTAGGTATCGTGGGAGCTACAGTTATGCCTCACAATCTGTACCCTACATTCTTCTATTGTTCAAGCAAGAAGATACGATAGAAAGGACAACAAAGTTAAAAAAGAAGCTATTAGATTTTCTACTATAGATTCTAATATTCAACTTTCAATCGCATTTGTTATTAACTGCTTACTATTAGTTTTAGGTGCTTCTTTGTTTTATGGTCATGGTGATAGTCTTGGACGCTTTACAGATCTTTATAACGCTTTACAAGATAGTAGCATTGTTGGAGCTATTGCTTCACCACTCCTTAGTACACTATTCGCCGTAGCTCTATTGGCCTCTGGTCAAAATTCTACTATTACCGGAACATTATCAGGACAAATAGTTATGGAAGGTTTCATCCACATGAGACTTCCTATGTGGATTAGAAGAATGCTGACTCGTGTAATTGCGGTAATGCCTGTTGTCATTTGTTTAATAATTTTTGGTGATAGTGAACAAGCAATTGAAAGCTTACTGATTTATACACAAGTATTTTTAAGTATTGCTCTACCAATATCTATTATTCCTCTAACACTATATACATCAGATAAAAAAACTTATGGGAGAGTTTGTTATTAAACCATGGATGAAAATTGTTGCATGGATCTGCACAGTCGTATTGATAATCTTAAATTTCTGGTTAATAATATCAACATTCATATAAAAAAATCGGACTGACAAAAATCAGTCCGATTTTTTATTCTCAATATATATACTAGACTCACACTTTATTTACTTTATAAAACAAAAGACAGCTCTCGATCTGACCCCAAAAAGTTAGACTTAGGATAGCGTAGTAGTTGTAATGACTGCTACGCTATCTTTTTATATTTATACAGTCATATGTTTTTATTCTATATTGCTTAGGACTTAACCATCCTAGTTTCTCCTTTTATTCTCTCTTCATTATAATATTTTTATATTTTTTTCAATAGCTAATTTCAGTTCTCTATAACTATTATATGTTGTTCCATAGTATATCTCTTGTTTTAATATTCCGAAAGAAAATTCTCCATTACCGAATTATCCAGACAATTTGCTTTTTCTAGACATACTTTGGTAAATACGTTCTTCTTTTTAATCTTTTTCGAGTATGCCTTCATTTGATAAGCCCAACCCTGATCGAGTGGAAAAGTTCTCCTATAAGGGGCTTTAGCTGTGACTTTAATAGCTTTCTTTCTAGTGCATCCATTATATTTTTTAGCTGATGGGCGCTCACTTATACTATAACTTATTATCTCACCATTATACATATCCATAAATGGATCTAAATAAAGTTTCTTTACTACTATTTTACCTTTTCTCATTTACTTCATAATATTTAAATTCAGTTGTGTCTGTAGTGATTTTTTTGATGCGGAATATTGGTATTGAATCGTCTTCTAATTCTATTCTTAGCTGTTTTTTTCCAATTTTTCCCTTTATATGAATTGTATTTTTCTACTTTTTCTAGTAAATGATGTAACCTGTAAGCCTAATTTTTTTGTATAATTCTTTGAACTTTCTTTCTTGTTTATAATATCCCTAAATTACGTAACGCACCATATATACGTCTATAACCATAATCTTTGTTATTCTTTCTTACTTCTAATATTTTCTCTTCAATTTCTTTATCTGGATTAACTCTATCGAATCTCTTCTGCCAGTACATATATGTTGCTTTTGGCATTTTCGCATATAAAAGAAGGTCTTTAAGTATGAATTCTCCTCGGAGACTGCTTATAATTCGCGCCTTCTTTTCATTTCTGCTTCTTCCGCTAAACGCAATCTCCTCGCTTCTTTTAAAAATGCATTTTCTATCCTTAGTTGTAGTAATTGATTTTCTAATTCTTTTACATATTCTTTAGATATATTATCATTTGTGGTTTGACTTGTTGTTTTATTACTTAACTTTTTAGTTGATTTAGCCATTGAAATTTTCCGACCTTTCCTTCGTTCTCTCAATGCATCAGGACCAGCTACTCTGAAGAGATGAACCCAGTTACAAATAAGTGCTGGATTATTTATACCTTCTTGTAAAGCTATGTCATTGTATGAGAGTTCACTTGTTAAGTATAATTCTACAACAAATATCTTTTTCGAAAGAATATTCTTCATTTTTTTCTTGAACGACGTAATGCTTCATCTCCATATTTCTTATATTTGGCAACCCAAATTTCAATATTACTATGAGATTTTTATATCATACTTTTTTTCGCTAACGATCTGTATGCTAATGCTTTTCATTTATATACTCTAGTACTACTTTCTTTTTTTAAATTCAAAATGTATATTTTGACATAAAAAAATACCGACCTCCAAAAAGTTAGATTTTTTTGGTCTAACTTTTTAGGGGTCGGTACATCTTACGAACTGCTTTTTTTATTTATTTAATGAAATTATTTAACAGGTAATACTGCTCCATTCCATTTTTCTTTAATGAATTTTTGAGTATCTTCAGATTTTAAAGCTGCAACAAGTTTTTTAACAACAAGTTTGTCTTTATCACCTTCACGAACAACGACGATGTTAGCATATGGGTTATCATCTGTAGCTTTTTCTACTAAAACTGGTTCAGTTGCTGCATTTAATCCTGCGTCAACAGCGAAGTTAGCGTTGATTGAAACTAGGTCACCTTCACCATTTTGGTAGAATTTAACCATTAATGCTGGATCATTTTCGTAGCTGAATTGTAATTTTTTAGGGTTTTCAGCGATATCATCGAAAGTAGCTGTTACTGGATCTACACCATCTTTAACTTTTACTAATCCTTCAGAAGCTAGTAATTTAATTACACGTCCCCATTCAGATTTGTTATTACTTACTAATACTTTAGCACCTTCTTTAAGGTCTTTAACGTTTTTAACTTTTTTAGAGTATAATCCGATTGGCTCTAAGTGAATTGCACCAGCATCTTCAATTTTGTATCCATTTTCTTTAATAGCATTTTTTAAGAATGGTACGTGTTGGAAGTAGTTAATGTCGATATCTTTATCGTTTAACGTTTTGTTTGGTACATAATAGTCTTGGTATGTAACGATGTCTAATTTGATTCCTTCTTTTTCAAGTTGAGGAGCAACGTGCTCTAATAATACAGCGTGAGGTACGTTAGTAGCTCCAACTTTTACTGTTACAGGTTTACTAGGATCTAGTTTATCAACATCGATACCTTTTTTCTCAGTTTTTGATGCGCTAGAGCATCCAATTAATACGATTCCAAGTATAAAAACTTGTTACTAAAAATAATAATTTCTTCATTATATAATTTTTCTCCTTTTGATTTTTTTATTATTAATATTTAGGTTTTGTGAATTTTATGTAAAAAAATCACCCCTACTCTCCTAAGAGAATAAGGGCGAAAACTAATTTCACGGTACCACCTTACTTTTTCGTAAACTACGAACTCTACCACTACATCGTCTATGCATCTAGAATATATCCGAGATAGTGTGCGTTTGTAACGTAACGCCTACGAAAAAAAGCTTGTGTTTTTAAAACTCACTTTTTACCATTCAAACCATTTTTCCTCTATCATCTGCATTGTGTGCTTTCACCCATCCACACTCTCTGTAAAAGTTCCTATAAAGTACTTATTTGAATATTGGTAATTTTTGACTTGACTCTATGTTATCATTCAGAATTAAAAATGTCAACACTTTTTGAATTTTTTTAAAAAGTTTTTTTGAAAAATTCATGAATATTTACTTTTTCATTTACATAATAAACAATTTTTAATTAAGGTTGTTAGTTTTCAACCAATTCTCTATTGCTTCTACAGTTTTGTCTCTAAATTTTTGGAGCTTCGTACATATGATCCGAACCTTGTAATATTGTTAATGTAGAGTTTTTTATATTTTTGCTGTAGCTTTAGCAATATTTGGATGTACCATTTTATCTTCACTTCCAGTTATTACTAATACAGGCTCAGTTACTATTTTAAAATCAATATGTGCACCTTTTTGCTTATCTAAAAAAGGTAGTGCCATTTGAAAGTACGTAAATCCAGATTCTGGAACTAATTTAGAAAATTCTCTTTCCTTATCGGCTTCATCTTGATTATTCATACAATAATCATAGAAGGCATGTTTATAAGGTGGCATAGATTTTTTCCAGAACCCCCAACGTAGAAAATGTTTATAGAAACAAATTACCATACTTGGATAAAAAGCGAAAATTCCTGCCGCTGGTGCAGTCCCCATTAAAATAAGCCCCTTAGTCATTGTCTTCATAGCAACTTTCTGTGCAAGAAGCCCTCCTAATGAATGCCCCAATACAATCGGAGCTTCATCTAGCGTTTCTATTAAATCTACAATATCATCAGCAAATTCATCTAAACTAACATCTGCTACCTTTTTTTCTACTTCTTCATAAGGTAAATCATGATATCTTAATGTTGGAGTATATACATTTAAACCTAATTTTTGCAGATCATCTGCGAATTTCCCCCACACAGTTCCATCACACCATGTACCATGTATCAATACTATATTCGTCATAAAAATTCCTCCTATCAATATTTTTAGCATTCTTTTTCACACTAATTATATAACTTATCAATTTATTTATCAATTGATAATATAAAAAGAGCAGAATAAAAACCGGTAAAAATTTTTTTCTTCTACTCTTAATACCATCACTTGAAAAATATCAAGGGATGATTTTTCCTTTGGAGGGCTAATTTTTAAAATTGTTCGTTCATTTCACGAACTGTTTTTTTCAATATTATCTGAATATGAAATTGCTGAAATAATAGAAACACCATCGACATTTGTTTTTCATAACATCTTTAATATGTTGTGTCTGAATACCACCGATTGCTACTAATGGCATCTGAGGTAATAATTTTCTCATTAATTCTAGTCCTTCATATCCTATTGCACCACCTGCATCATCTTTTGATTGTGTGACATATACAGGTCCTACACCAACATAATCTACATATTCAACTTTGGATTGTTTAAGTTCTTCTTCATTTCCTATAGAAAGACCAATTATTTTAGTTGGCATCAATTTTCTAATTTCATCAACACCAAGGTCATCTTGTCCTACATGAACCCCATCAGCATCTATTTCTAATGCCAACTCTATATCATCATTTACGATAAACGGTACATTGTATTTTTTACAAAGATTTTTAAGTTTTATTGCTAATTCCAGTTTTTCTTTACCTTCTAAAGCACCTTTACCTTTTTCTCGAAATTGAAATAAAGTTATACCACCTACTAAAGCATCTTCAACAACTGTATATAAATCCTTACCTAAGCAAGTAGTCGTTCCACAAATAAAAATATAATTTTAATAGTTTTTTATTAAACATCTTATTTCACCTTTTTAAATATTTCTATATCCTTATCAGTAACTTCATATAACGCATTAATAAATTCAACTTTAAACGTTCCTGGTAAATGTCCATTAGGACGTTTTTCTGCCATTTCCCCGGCAATATTATATGCTAACATTGCTGTTTCTAAAGATTTCAATTCTTGTCCTTTTTCTAATCCTATAAAACTTGCTAGAACTGCTCCTAATAAGCACCCTGTTCCAATAACTTTCGGCATCATTGCACTTCCGTTATGGATAGTCACTACCTCACCGTTAACAGCAATAGCATCAACTTCTCCAGTCACTATTATAGGAATATTAAATTTCTCATTTGCTGCTAAGGCAATTTCATCAATATTATCTACCCCTGCACTGTCTACTCCCTTAGAAGCTACATTTATTCCAACTAAAGAAGCAATCTCTCCAGCATTTCCTCTTATAGCTGCTAGTTTATAATTGTTTATTAAATCATCTGATACTTTTTTTCTATATGCTCCAGCTCCACATGCTACAGGATCTAATACTGCAGGAACATTATACTTCTCAGCAATTTTCAATGCTTCTGGTATAATTTCCAAGTTTCATCAGTTAATGTACCTATATTTATTAATAATCCACCAGCATATTTTTAATAAATCTTCTAAATCTTTTGGATACTCACTCATCGCTGGTGACGCTCCTAGTGCTACTAATCCATTTGCTGTGAAATTTTTACTACATCATTAGTAATGCAGATTACTAATGGTGCTTTTTCTTTAATAATTTTTAAACTTGTCATATTTATAAATCCTCTTTAAATGCTATGTGATTCACAGGTCCATTTCCATGGCCTATCTCTGGTGTATATTTTATCGCTGCGGTAATAAATTTTTTTCCAATATCTACAGCTTCAATTATACTTTTTCCTTTTGCTAATTCAGCGGTAATAACAGCTGAGAATGTACATCCTGTTCCATGTGTATGATTAGTTTTAAATCTCTCGCTAGTCCACACTTTCTTAGTTCCATCATTTAAGAATAAATAATCTTTCGCTTCTCCTGTTAAATGTCCACCTTTTATAACTACAGACTTACATCCAACTTCATCAATAATGAATTTTCCTGCACGATTCACATCATCTTCAGTTACTATTTTAAAATCGACTATTTCTTCTGCTTCAGGTACATTCGGTGTAATAATAGTGGCTAGTGGTAGTATCTCTTCTTTTAAATGTTTTCTAGCAACATCATCTATCAATTTATCCCCACTTGTCGCAACCATTACTGGATCAACAACATATGGAACATCTTTTGGTAAATATTTTTTAATCAGCTTCATCATGTCAGCATTTGCAATCATTCCAGTTTTTATACTATTAGGTGTTATATCATCAAAGACACTTTTTAATTGAGCTTCTAGTATTTCTAAGTCTAGGTTTCTAATCATTTGAACACCTAGAGTATTTTGTGCAACAACGCTTGTAACTACTGCCATTCCATACACTTCACGAGCTTGAAAACTTTTCAAATCAGCCATAATTCCAGCCCCACCAGTTGGATCCGTTCCTGCAATAGTTAAAGCAATATTAAGTTTACTCATATTCTACACCTCAAATCCCCAATGTTCTTGTGTATAAGCCATATTGAAGAAGCGTCGTTCATGTTCACAACTTTCTAAAAAGTTTTTAATTAATCGTTGTTTTCCTTCCTCACTCATAAATTCTGCTTCACGATTAATTATTTTATGATAATCATAAAGTACTTCATCAACTAAACCATCAGCATAAAACTCTACCCAGAATTTTAATGGGTGATCTTCAGCTAAATTATGATTAGCTAAAATTTTTCTCGCAACCATTTGATAAATCCATGGACATGGTGCCATAGCACTTAACGCTTCTGCCATACCAAAAGCAAATACATTATAATACATGTGTTTATATAGTGATCTGCAGACGGATACCATTCTCCACCTTTTATTATTTCTTGATAATCTCTCCCTACATAATCTGCTAAAATTTTTTTATGCGCAGCAATTTCTTCATTCAATACAAAATTTATTTGATTTAGGAAAAAGTTTTTTTCAGCTTTATCATTACTTTTCGCTAAAAAGCATTGCATAAATATCGCTGAAATTTTCTAAGTATAAAGCATCAGCTTTTTAAATAGTGTTCCACAGCTTCCTTAGATAAATCAGCACGAATCAAACCTTGAATAAAGCCATCATTATATATCTTGTCAACAATCGGCAATGCCTTCTCTTCCATAATTTCAGTAATAAGTTTCATAGGTATATCCCCTAGTATTATATATATTTAGTATAAAATATCACCACTTTAGGAAAAAGAAAAATCCCCTACTAACTCAGGAGATTTATGTAAATTTATGTACTTATAGTATATTTTACTCTTTTAAAAAAATAAACCTATTTCATATTATTTCACATTTCCTCCGCTAGTATTATCTAGATCAGGTCAAAGGGTCTAACTATGTTATCTCAGCCAAAAAGGCTCCCCAGTGGTTATATTTCAATAACTTTTTAAATCGTAACACATAAAATTACAAATGTCAATAAATCGGTTTAAGGGCTTACAATATTCTATTTGCATTATTTCGCATTCTAAATCAAAAATATTTTTATAATAATATCTTTTTATATCTCAAACTTAACATCTTTATTTTTTTATGTCGAAAGTGTGAACGAATAATGAAGTTTTATTGTAAAATTCGATTATTTTATGTTGTAAATGAAATTAGTTATCACTTTTTTTCTTTTATTAATTAACCTCTTTGTATTATAATAGTAATGATAATTTTCACAATCACAAAAATATAATTTTTAAGGAGAAATTTCTATAATTATGAAGAATACAACATTATTAAAAGTTCTTTCTGCTTCTGCAATTTTCACTGCAATCGCAGCTATAGAATCTTACGACCACAATGCATTCGCTACAGAAATTACAGCAACTGCTAATAATACTCAAAGCGATGTAGAAACAAAAACAGTACCACAAGACGTTAAGAACTTACCAGATGGTACATACGATATAAAGTCAGTAGGTGAGAAAAAGAATGTAGAAGCTCTGAACTTCTCAGAAGAAGGTAGACCATCTATGGCCGCATCTGGATTAGATAAAGAAAACGTAAAGTTAGTCGTTAAAGATGGAAAATACTCTGTTAATGTCACTTTTAAACCAATTGAAAGAATAGGGTTTAAAGGATATTTAGGATTTAAAATATTATGACGGTGATAAAACCCACGCTAATCGTTCAGAAATAAAAAGATAGTGAATTTAAAGATACAACTATCGTTGAAAAATTATTCAGAAAATCAAAAAGATGAATATATAGATACTTTCAAAAATTCCCTGGACGTACTGTATATCCTAAAAACTTTATCTTATAATGTAGATAAAAAAATAAAATCGATGCTAACAATAAACTAGAAACATTCACTCAAGTATTCGTACCAGTTATGGAGTCTATATTCCCAGGGGCAGGTACTCAACGTATGATTCTAAATTACGATCTAAGTTCTTTAGCTACAAAAACTATAACTGTACCCTAAAGTAGATACAGAAAAACTAGCTAAAGAAAAAGCTGAAAAAGAACGTATCGAAAGAGAAAAACTAGCTAAAGAAAAAGCTGAAAAAGAACGTATCGAAAGAAAAAGACTAGCTAAAGAAAAAGCTGAAAAAGAACGTATTGAAGCTGAAAAACTTGCTAAAGAAAAAAAGCTGAAAAAGAACGTATTGAAGCTGAAAGACTTAGCTAAAGAAAAAAAGCTGAAAAAGAACGTATCGAAGCTGAAAGATTAGCTAAAGAAAAAGCTGAAAAAGAACGTATCGAAGCTGAAAGATTAGCTAAAGAAAAAAAGCTGAAAAAGAACGCCTAGAGAAAGAAAAAAAGCAATCGTTACTGCTAAAGGTGAAGCTGCAATACTAGAAGTACCTGAGTTTAACTTAGAAGGATATATTAAAAATCACCAAGGTCCTATTACTGCTAAAGGCGAAGTCGCAATCTTAGATAAACCTGAATTTGATTTAGAAGAATATATTAGAAATCAAAAAGATCAGTAGGTGAAGTTCCTTCAAATGCTGAAGTTCCTTATAAATCTAGAGAAGAATTCACTAACAAAAAAACAAAGAAAATGCTGACTTTAAAGATTCTACAGATGTAAAAGATTCACAAGATAAAAAAAGAAACTACTTCTACTCCTAAACCACTTATTAACGATATATTTGGTCAATCTGAGGTTAAAGATACTTTTTGTAGCTACTCCAGTAAGCACTAAAGAAAATACTAAAAAAACACTTTAGATATTAAAAAAATCATTAGCAAATACTGGTACAACAGTGGCAACTACAGGTTTCTTCGGATTAATTACATTACTTGTCGCTTTTGTATTACGTAGAAAAGTTAATAAATAATAATCATTATCAAAATGAGTTTGGAATTTCTCCAAGCTCATTTCTTTTTAAATTGTGTCAGAATTGTGACTTATCTTTGAATCTTTAAAAGAAAAAAACGTCTATTTTTCGGCGTTAAATGATACCAATTATCATTTTTTTCTTTATTTTTTTAGTGCTTTTTGTATTATAATAGTTATAACGATTTAATATCTAAATAATATACAAAATAAAGGAGAAAAATCCTAATATGAAAAAAATACAACATTATTAAAAAGTTTTGTCAGCAACTGCTATCTTTTCTGCTGTTGCAGACAATTGAAGCATATGATCAAGACAACTTTGCATTCATGACAGATGAGACACCTGTAGTAACAAACGCTACAACGACTCCTGCTACGAATTCATCAAACACTGTAAAAACCTACTGGAACACCAGCTACTCCAGCTACAGCAACACCTGCACCTGCTACTACTCCAACTACAGCAACACCTGCACCTGTAACACCTAAAGCTGAAGAACCAGCTACTGTAGCTCAAGATGTTAAAGCTTTAAAAGATGGGGAATATAAGATTACTGCTGAAGCCTTTAAAATTCCATGAAGAAGGTAATCCTTCTATGGTACGCAGCTGCAATCGACAATGAAAAAAACAAAATTAATTGTAAAAAAATGGAGAATACTCTGTAAATGTTTCATTTAAACCTATCACATTCGGTGGTCTTACTGGGTACTTAGGGGATTTAAAATACTATGATGGAGATAAGACTCACGCAAATCGTAAAGAAATTAAAGATCCTGAGTTTAAAGACTCAACTATAGTTGAAAATTATGGTACTAATGATACTGACAACTTCATTGAGGCTTATAAGAAAAAAATTCCATAATCGTACTGTTTACCCTAAAACTGTTAATTACCATGTAGACAAAAAAATAAAATCGATTCAAACAATAAACTAGAAACATATACTGAAGTATTTGTTCCTGTTATGGCTTCAATTAACGAAGCTTTTGGAACTCAAAAAATGACTTTAAAATTTGATTTATCGTCTTTAGCTAGAAAAAAAGTAACAGCTGATAACTATGAAGCTGCAACTTACGAAAATCCCAACAAAGACGTTGAATACAAAGGAACTATTAAAAAGACTTCCCTATTCACGTTCAAGGACATTTAAGAAATGCTAACAACAATGATGAAGAATCATTATATGGTTCTGCATTAGATAACTATGTTAAAGTTGAAAAAGTTGGAGATAAATACAAATATACACTTAGATTCAAAAAAGGTCTAGCTGATGTAGGTGGAGAATTCTATCCATTCGAGTTACACAAAGTAGCATACCAAGGTAAAGATATTCCATTAACTACTTTAGCAACAAACGGTAACTCTTCAGTAAAAGAAGGATCAATCACTACTGATAAACTACTAGAAAAAATTCAATTAGACGGTACTGCTCCATATCCTAACGGTGCTTTAATGTCACACTTTGTTACATTAAAACTGTACTATGAAACAGCTACTGACTATAAAGAACGACCTGTGAAATTGGAAGATGTAGTTGCACCTGCTAAACCTAAACCGGTTAAACCTACACCAACAAAACCAAAAGAAGAACCTAAACCAGCTACACCAACAGCTGCTGATCATACTGTTGATGCTGATAAAGTTCCTAATACTTTCCCTACTACAGTAAAAGCTGAATTAAATGGTAGAACAACTGGTACTGCTTCAATCTATGAAAACTCATTTGTTAAAGATGTAAAAGTAGAAAAAGTTGGAGATAAATATCAATATACTATCCAAGTTAAAGAAGGAAAATCTACTAACTTCTTATTACGTAATAAACCTTTCACAGTTTCTAAACTTACATACAAAGGAAATGAAGTTAACTTTACTGAAGTTGATGCAGCTACTAAACTAAAAGAAGGTAAAATCTTAACTGATTCTCTTCTAGACAAAATCCAAGTAGATACTGTATTCAATGTTCAAACAAAAGGTGGAGCTAAACCTAGATATGAAGAAAGATCTGCTGAGAGTACAATATCATTAGATTTCCCTAAAGTGGAAAAACCTAAAGAAGTTACACCAGCCAAACCTTCAGTACCTGATCACGAAGTTGACGCTGATAAAGTTCCTACTACATTCCCTGCTACTCTTAAAGGTGAATTAAATGGTAGAACAACTAATTCAAGTTCAATCTACGAAGATGCGTTCGTTAAAGATGTAAAAAGTAGAAAAAGTTGGAGATAAATACCAATATACTATTCAAGTTAAAGAAGGAAAATCTTCTACTTACTTACTACGTAATAAACCATTTACAGTTTCTAAACTTACATATAAAGGAAATGAAGTTAACTTTACTGAAGTTGATGCAGCAACTAAACTAAAAGAAGGTAAGATCTTAACTGATTCTCTTCTAGATAAAATCCAAGTTGACACTGTAATTAGCGTCCAAACTAAAGGTGGAGCTAAACCTAGATTTGAAGAACGTGCTGCTGAAAGTACAATAGCTTTAGACTTCTCTACTGTAGAAAAAGCTAAAGAAGAAGCTGCTAATAATCTAGTGCCAGCCAAAATTAATAATGCTCATGTTGCTAATAAACCTTCAATGGCAAACGATGCATTAGTACCTGAAAAAACTCGTGTAGAGAAAGTAAATGATGCTTATCATTACTATCTAACATTCAAAGACTTACGTTTTGGAGCTCAAGTAGGAACTGTAGATACTTTATCAGTTGATAATACTGTCGCTGAAAGAACTGACCTTGGTGGTGAAGGACATGAAAAAGTATTCCACTTCACAAGTCCAGACAAACTAACAGAAAAAACTATTACATTCTCTGTATTAGTAGATGGAAAACCTTTAAGAGGACATTCAAATGTTGCAGCAACACTTAAATTTAACTGGGATGCTGCTACTCCATTAACAGCTGATCAAGTAACTTCATTACACAATGATGAGACTACTAAAAGCTCAAGCTGAAAAAGAAAGACTTGAAAGAGAAAAAGCTGAGGCTGATCGTCTTGAAAAAGAAAGATTAGATAAAGAAGCTGCTAGCTAAAGCTGAAAAAAAGAAAGACTTGAAAGAGAAAAAGCTGAAGCTGATCGTCTTGAAAAAGAAAGATTAGACAAAGAAGTCTCGCTAAAGCTGAAAAAGAAAAAAACTTGAAAAAAAGAAAAAAAGCTGAAGTTGATCGTCTTGAAAAAGAAAGATTAGACAAAGAAGCTACTGCTAAAGCTCAAGCTGAAAAAGAAAAACTTGAAAAAGAAAAAAGCTAAAGCTGATCGTCTTGAAAAAGAAAGATTAGACAAAGAAGCTGCTGCTAAAGCTCAAGCTGAAAAAGAAAAACTTGAAAAGAAAAACTTGAAAAAGAAAAAGCTCAAAAAGCTGAAGTCGATCGTCTTGAAAAGAAAGATTAGACAAAGAAAGTCTGCTGCTAAAGCTCAAGCTGAAAAAGAAAGACTTGAAAAAGAAAAAGTTCAAAAAGCTGAAGCTGATCGTCTTGAAAAAGAAAGATTAGACAAAGAAGCTACTGCTAAAGCTCAAGCTGAAAAAGAAAGACTTGAAAAAGAAAAAAAGCTGAAGCTGATCGTCTTGAAAAAGAAAGATTAGATAAAGAAGTCATTTGCTAAAGCTCAAGCTGAAAAAGAAAAAAACTTGAAAAAAAGAAAAAGCAAAATTAGAAGAAGTTAAAAAGAAGCTGTAAAAGACATTGCTAATGATAAATCTCTAAGTAAAGAAGAAGCTAAAAAATTAGAAGCAATTGTAAAAACTGCATCTCTTAAAGATACTCTAGTAGCTAAAGTGGTAGAAAATGGTTCTTCTGAAGAAGTTACAGTAACATTTGATAATACTGCTATAAAAAGCCGCTAACTTAGTTGTAGAAAAAAAGCTGACAAAATAACTGTAGCTAAAGTGGAAGACCTTGTTAAAAAAGCTGATGAAAATCTAAGTGTTGTTAAAACAATTGACCTTCACTTTGCTGATCCTAAAGGTAACACAATCAACAAACAAAGGTGAAACACGTGCCGTTACAGTAGCTGTAGTAGCAAATGAAAACGAAAAATTAGAAGTTTACTATGTAAATGGTGAAAAATTAGAAAAAGTTCCAAGTGTTTATAAAGATGGAAAACTTACATTCTTTACAAACCACTTCAGTCTTTACACTATAGTAAAAATTTAACCTTGAAAAACCTTCTAAATCAGATACTTCTAATACTTCTACAAATGAAAACACTTCAGCAGGTACAGAAACTCCAAAAATCTTCTGAAGTAAATCCTGATAAAGCATCAGCTCAATCAGAAAAAAACAAACTTCTCAAGATAAAAGCTTTTAAACAATGAAAATAAAGCTACAAGTAGTGAAGATAAAAAGATACTACTAACGTTTTTTGGGCAAGAAAACAACAAAGTTGAAAAACAACGAAAATAAACTAAATGTTGTTAAAACTAATAGCACACCTACTCCTCAAAATGTAGAACAAAATGCAAAAGCATCACTTGCTAAAACAGGACTTTCTACAACAGCTACTGCTGGTTTAGGTGCACTACTATTACTTTCTGCTCTAGTACTACGTAGAAAAACTAACAAATAAAATAAACAAAAATTATTATACAAAGGGATAATTTATCCCTTTGTATATAGTCATGTATAAAGAAATTAAGGAGGATAAATAAGACATGAAAACTAATAAATTATTAAAAAGTTCTATCAGCGACAACAATCATCTCTACTCTTGCCGTAGTAGATTATTCAACAACTGCACAAAATAATAACAAAAGTTTTATTAGCGACTGATACTCAAAAATCCAGAAGTAGAAGTACCAACAACAGCTTTAAACGCATACGAAGCCGGAAAAAAACATCAATGGCTTCTGCTTCTATAGTTAAATTAACTGTTCAAAAAAAGTATCAAATGGTTATAAATATAAGTTAATATTAAAAAGATATCAAAGTAGGAAACTTAACAGATGGAGTATCTAAACTTTGGATAGAAGGACAAGAAATAACATTACAACCAATAGAATATACAGAAGATCCAAGTGCTCCAAATCCTAAACTTGCTGAATTTACTCTATCAGAACTAAAACCACAAATAAATGCTACTGTCTTTGTTAAAGTAATGGAAGAAATTGGAATGCTATCTGGAAATGCTGGTCAAGGTAAAAAAGATACAATTCTTAGTCTAGATTTAACTGGAGTTCAAGAAAAACTTACTCCTAAACCTGTTGATAAACCTGTAGTGAATCCTAAGCCTGCAGCTGAAACAACGACTAAACCTACTGGGACTAAGCCTATTCCAAAACCCGAAACACCAAAAAATGTTCAACCTTCTAATAAACCAACGGAACCAACTACTGCAAAACCTGCTGAAACTCCTAAGCCAGCACCTACAATACCTGTAGAAACTAAACCTAGTTCTTCAGCAAGTGCAACTTACTATAATGGAGTAACTGCTACATTATTAAACGCACACCGCCCTGGACAAAAATCGATGGGAGATGCAGCTTTAGAAAATAGTAATGTTACTGTATTTAAAGAAGGAAGTACTTACCACTATATCGTAAGATTCCACGATTTATCTACTCAAGGTTTCACTGGTGGAATCTCTAAATTCTGGGTAAATGGTACAGAATACTCTGTTAACCCTACAGGTGGTGGAAGTAACCAAGTAGAAGTGCACTTCACTTCTTCTCAAAAACTTTCATCAGTTCCTGTTTCTGTATTTGTTCAAGCAATGGAAGAAATAATGCCAGGTGGTGGTAAACAAGATGCTACATTAGCATTCGACTGGTCTAGCGTAAGTGAACAACAAGGTCAACCAATAGCTGGTGGAACTCCTGGATCTAGTGGATACACTCCACAACCTAAAAAAACAGGAAAAGATACAGGGAAAAAATCTCCAACTTCACCAATCAAACCAGTAGCTAAACCTAACCTTCCAGCACAAGACCAAGCTCAAGGTCAAGGTGAAGAAAAAACAGTTACATACTTTGATAATGTATCTGCAACACTATTAAATGCCTATGAAGCAGGACGTGCTTCTATGGGGAATGCAGCACTAGATGGTATTACTGTTTATAAAGATGGATCTACATATCACTATATCGTTCGCTTCCATGATATTAAAGTGGGAACTCTTACAGACGGTATTACTCGTTTCTGGGTTAATGGTACTGAATATCCTGTTACAAGTACAGGTGGTGCTATGAACCAAGTACAAGTTCATTTCACTTCTAGTGAGCAATTAACTAACATTCCTGTTTCTGTATTCGTTCCAACAATGGAAAGCATTATGCCAGGTGCTGGTAAAAAAGATGCTATCCTTAGCCTAGATTGGTCTAATGCTAGTGAAAGACAAGGTACTGCATTTGTTGACGGTGGACAACCAGGATCAAGTGCTAATGGTAATCGTGCACTAACTCCAAGAGGTGGTCGTCTAAACAATGGTAGACTTTCTAACACTGGTTTAGAAACATCTTCATCAATTCTTGCAGGAGCTCTTACTTTAATCAGTGCAGTTCTTGTTGGAAGAAGAAAACAAAAATAAATATTAAGATAATACCCCGCTAATTTAGCTTACTATTATCGATTCCGTAAGGCGGGAAAACTTCCCGCCTTTCTTATTAAAAATTAAATAATAAAAAAAGAAAGTGAGTTTTTATAATGAAACGAGTTTTAAAACTGTTAACGATAGTTATCGCTACATTAACGTTTATCGTTACATCTAGTAATGTACCTTTCGTTAAAAATGTACATGCAGCTGACAGAGTATATAGTGTTCCTGTAGAACTGTGGCACGCTGAAAATAGTGGTCGTCTTTCAATGGGGAACAATGCACTAGCTACACATGCTACTGTAAATGTTCATGATAATAATACCTCTACTATCTCTGTACAATTCACTCCAATGGATTTCAGTAATATGCACGGTCACTTATTATCACTTAGCATCTATTCATCTCCAATTTTTTCTGGTAGTCTTACTGCTGCTTCTGTAACTAGTACTTATAACGATACTAATTTAGATGGTGGTACTAGTACATACCCAGGAACTCTAAGCTTTAATTTTGGTGAAGCTAAACCTGACAAAGTCGGTGTTAGAGTTGCTGTTGATGCTATGAACCAAATTATGGGTGGTGATGCATCACAAAACGCTATTATTAAATTTAACTGGTCAGCTGCCAACCTAGTTTCTGGTTCTGAAGATTCTTCTAAAGACAAAGAGAAAAAAGCTGAAGATAAGAAAAAAGAAGAAGATAACAAAGATAAAAAAAGATGAGAATAAAGCACCTGAAGGTTTTGTTGCTAAAAAAATTAGAAGATTACTTCAAAGATGATCAAAAAACAAAAAATCCTGGTCTTTATAATCTTGATATCACAGGTTCATACCTAAACCCTCTTACTGGAGTTACAGCTGATGGTGGTACTAAAAATACAGCTATCGGTGAAGGTATGGTACAAGGAGTTATCTCACCTATTAACGCAGGTGGAGACCTTAATGAAGCTCTTAAAAATCAAAAATCTAATGGTGAAAAACGTTGGTCTAAAGCTATGCTTCAACGTACAAAAGATGGTAAATTATACGCAACTGTCCGTATTCACCTAATGAACTGGGTTCAACGTAGTAAAGAACAAGGTCCTTTCATCAAAGTTCTTCAAAAAGATGGAGAATTTAAGCAAGTAGAAGCTACTGAAACAAAAGTTAATATTGAACAATATAAAGATAGCTATGTTGACTATCGATTCGAAGTGCCAAATGAAAACTTCTTAGCTATGGTACAAATGTACGTAGAACCTATGAATCGTCCTGTTCGTTACTTCGTAGAAGTTAATACTGATACTATTAAAAACGGAAATGACGGATTAGATATGGAAGCTATCAAAGAAACAAACTACACACCTTACTATTTAGGTGGTATTGGAGTTCTTGCAATAGCTGCTGGACTTTACTTTCCTCGTAAAAAAAGAAAAAATAACTAGGAGATAATTCATGAAAAGAAAACTATCCCTACTATTTACACTACTATTAGCCAGTATTCTAGTTCTTACTGCTTGTTCATCGCAAAATAAAGCTGGTAACACTACTGGAACTGATCCTAATCTAGCTGATAAAGCTTTTAATGAAACGATAGATTTAACAGGTGTAAATAAAGACAAAAAATCTGAAGAAGAAAATGGAAAACGTGTAGTAATGGACTCTGTAGCTCTAGCTCAAGTCGCAAATGTACTTGACATTAAATTAGCTGGTGTTCCTACTACAAAATTAGGTCGTATGCCTAAAAGATATGACAATACTGTTCAAATCGGTCTTCCAATGAATCCAAATATGGAAGTTATCAAATCTATTAATCCTTCTATCGTATATGCTCCAGATAGTTTACAAGACTGGATAAAAGAAGGATTCGAGAAAAATAAAATCCCTTATAAATTTGTAGATATTCGTAGCGTTAATGGACTATATTCTATTACAGAAGACCTTGCAAAAAGAATTTGGTAAAACAGAAAAAAATTCAAAGAATTAAAGAAAGAACATGATGAATTTTTTTCGCTAAATTCAATGAAAAAAATCGCTAATAAGAAGAAACCAAAAGTTCTTGTTCTTATGGGCTTACCTGGAAGTTACATGGTCGCCACTGAAAAAAATCTTATGTTGGTAACCTAGTAAAAATTAGCAGGTGGTGAAAATATCATTAAAAGGTACTGAAGAGTTTAAAAATCTAAACTTAGAAACTGCTTTAAATGATAAACCAGACTTTATTTTACGCACTGCTCATGCTATGCCTGATACCGTAAATGAAATGTTTAAAAAAGAATTTGAAAACAATAAGAGTTGGTCTCACTTCGATGCGGTAAAAAAATAATAAAGTTGTCGATTTAGATAGCTCAATGTTTGGTATGACAGCTACATACGATTACCAAAAAGGATTAGAAAGTCTATACAGTATTTTTCTATAGTAACTAATACTTAAAAACCAGAAGTAGCATATTGCTGCCTCTGGTTTTTATATAATACAATTTAAAAAAACAATATGATATACTAAACATATAAACTATATAAGGAGGTTCTTAATGTTTAACAACAAAAAAGCAATCACTTTTTCTGTTCTTATTCTACTTTTATTAAGTACAGTATTTTTTGCAGCGAATAGTGGTAGTATAAAAGCTAGCGTCGGACAATTAGCTGTTGGTATCTTTACTGGAGAATACGCCAATGTTAATGCAATTATCGACGTTCGTTTCCCAAGAATTATCATCACTATATTAGTAGGTGCAGCTCTTGGTGTTAGTGGTTTATTATTACAAACAGTATTAAAGAACCCGCTTGTCGACCCTAGTATTATAGGGGTTTCTAGTGGAGCTAACCTATTTTTATACTTAGGGTTAGGATTATTCCCACAATTTTTGCTGTTTAAATCAGTGTTTTTCTATCATCGGTGGTGTTCTTGGTTTCTTAATCATTTATTACTTAGCCGGTAAAACAAAAAACAATGTTAAAATTATTTTAATAGGTATTGCGATAAGTTATTTCTTCACAGGAATACTGAGTTCTATGCAATACTTAAACCAAGCAAATTCTACTACTTCATCAGCATTCAAGACTGTTGGTTTAGGAACTAAAAACTGGGATGATGTTTCATTATTATTAAGTTGGATTCCTATTTTTACTAATTATCAGTTTCTTCTTAGCAAAACTATGTAATATCTTCGCCTTTAGATGATAATATTATTAGTTCACTGGGAATCAATATTAATATGATTCGCCTGCTAATCTCATTTGTTGCGGTAGCTCTTGCTTCTGTGTCTACAGCTGTTGCTGGTGTTATGGTCTTTTTAGCTCTTATTACACCTCATATTGCTAAGATTATAATTGGTAGAAATCATATCTATACTATTCCATTTAGTGCTTTACTTGGAGCGTTTATTCTACTATTATTCGATACAATCGGTCGTGTTATTTTTCGCGCCAATCGAAATACCTGCTGATTTAATAATGATGATTATCGGTGGACCTGCATTTATTATTTTAGTTAAGAAAGGAGTAAGTTAATGGAAAATATAATAGAAATTAATAACCTTACATTTAAGTATAATAATAAAAATGCACTTTTTGAAAAATCTTAATGTAGATATTGAAAAAGGTAAAATTACTACCCTACTTGGTAAAAATGGCTGTGGTAAGAGTACACTTATAAAAAAATATTAGCCAAAAAAATTTAAACTATAATTCTGGAAGTATCAAACTCGAAGGTAAAGAATTAAATTCATATTCATTAAAAGAACTTGCGAGTATTCTTGCGATTGTTTATCAAAAAGAAATGAAACTCCAAGAGAAATTACTGTTTATGATATGGTTAGTTTCGCTCGTCTTCCTTATCAAAATATTTTCTTTTATAAACCTAACGCTAGTGATGTTGAAAAAAATTGAATTTGCTCTTGAAAAAAACTAATTTAAAAAGCCTATAGAGATAAACGTGTAGATGAGTTATCAGGTGGTCAACTTCAACGTGTTTACATCGCAATGGCGTTAGCACAAAAGCACTGATATTATTATATTAGACGAACCTACAACCTTCCTTGATATAAAATATCAAAAAAATCTATAATGCAACTTGTTAGAGATCTTAATAAATCTTTAGGAATTACTATTATCATGGTACTACATGATATAAATCAAGCACTAGCATACAGTGATAATATTATTGCTCTTCTTGATGGAAAAGTTATAAAGAATGATAAAGCTGAGAACTTCTTTGATGAAGAGCTTCTAAACAAACTTTATGACGCTGATATTAAAATAGAAGATGGAAAAAGTAATTAGTTGGTAACTTTACTAACAATATATGAAAAAAATTAAATCAATCGCTATGTCTAAGTTTTAATATTTAGATGTGGCGATAATTTCATTTCTAAAAATAACAAATAACACCTCTTCTAAAAACTATTAAAGGGCTGACCCAAAAGTCCTAAAATTTAACAAAAATTTATATGTGAACTCATGGACGCAGTGGTTTATTAATATCTAAATTCGCTTTATAAAAGCTTTTTTTAGATATCTAATAAACTCAGTGAGGAGTGACTCCACAAAATCGATTTCTTTTGAAATCACGATTTTTGAGTCACTCCTATTAACTTCCTTCAGATTGTATAATAGTTGATTTTTAATATTAAATAATTGTAAAATATATTTGTACAAATAAATAATAAAAATAATTACAAAGGAGTTTTTCTATGGAAATACTAACTACTCTTGGAATACTAATAGTTATTGTTATTCTTGGTTCTTTTTCTTAACAATATTATTCCTCGTATTCCAGCAGCTTTATTCCAAATAATTCTTGGTGCTGCGGTAACTTTTATCCCTAATCTTCCACTCCATTTTGAGTTCGAATCAGAAATGTTTATGATGTTAGTTATCGCTCCATTATTGTTTACTGATGGTTTTAACTCTTCATTAAAAAAATATTTGGTTGTATAAAAACCAATTATATATATGGCAATATTTTTAGTTCTTGTGACAGTAATTGTTGTCGGTAGCATTATTCATTTCTTGCTTCCAATGATTCCTTGGGCAGCGTGTTTTGTTTTAGCTGCTATCTTATCACCTACAGATGCTGTTGCTGTTAAATCAATAACTAAAGGAATGAAACTACCTAAAGGACTTATGGCTATATTAGAAGGTGAATCACTTCTTAATGATGCTTCTGGGCTTGTATCATTTAATATAGCTCTAGCAGCCGTTCTTACTAACACATTTTCTGTAACTAATGCAGGATATAAATTTTTTTAGTAGTTGCCGGTGGGGAGCAATCTTTGGACTTATTATTGGGATAGCTTTCTCTTATATTAAGTTTATATTTTTCAACAAAATTTGCTGACGAATTTAATATTTTAGTTATTTTTCAATTAATAACACCAGTTATAGTATTCTATCTTGCAGAACATATTGGTGTCTCTGGTATCGTAGCTGTAGTAATTACAGCTCTAGTTTACAACTACTAAAGAAAACATCACTTACTTACTGTTGTAAGTAGTGATGCTGCAGTAACTATAGACAGTACTCAACAAATAGCAAGTTATGTACTAAATGGTTTTGTATTTACCTTTTTAGGATATTTACTCCCTGAGATATATCATACTGTGTTTAATAATAGGGAGATTGATATTGTATATGGATTCATAATTTCATTAGTTATTGTTTTAGGTCTAATGATAGTTAGATTGACCTTTGTATATTTCAACTACATATCATTCCAACCTCATCATTTTACGACTGCTAGAAAAACAGCGAAAATAATACTAAATAGAAAATTTGACAAAGGTAACTATTCTAGATTTAACTACTCTTTAATTACTAGTTTGTGTGGTATTCACGGTACAGTAACACTTGCTACAGCACTTATGATTCCGGTTGTAACTTCTACTGGGGATAACTTCCCTCTTAGAAATACCATCCTATTCATTGCAAGTAACGTCGTTTTACTAAGTATTATTATCGGTACAATCGCCCTTCCTCTTGTTGTTAAGAACGAAGATGAAGAGAAAGAATATACTCAATACTCTCTTCGTGAAAAAATCTTAGAAGGCACACTTGAGGAACTAAAAGAACGTGATATTTCTAAGAAATCTATCGAAGAAAAAGTTGCGTATGCTTTTGAAATAAAAAGTCTACACGAACTAAAAGCATACTTTAAAAACATGCAAACTGGAAGATTTAAAAATACAAACGAACCACTATCACTACACAAAAAAATAATGAAAGCACAAGACAAAGTTCTCCCTGAAATACTTAAGGACAATCCTAACATTGAGCAAATCCTGGAAATTTCTAAACTTATGCAACTTAGAAAATCTTTATTATTCACATATTCGATACCAAAAACCTATTACTTAATTTAAGAATATATGTAAAAGAATCCAATCTAAAACGTCGTTTAACTCGTCATTTTGTGGCTAAAGATCTAACTCCAGAATTTTATGAGAAACTTAAAGAAAAAAATACCAAAAAGAAGAAAAAGTAAACTTCGTCAATAAATTAGATGAAATTAAACAAAGAGCCGAAGCTTCTTCTAGTCAAATTCAAGCTATTATTGATTGTTCGCCTACAGTAAGAGACGCACTTCTTGATATAGCTTATAAGGTTATTGATGAAAAGTGTTCAGATGAAAATACTGCAGAATTCGTTAAAGATGTATATAGATACTACTCATTCACCTTGTTTTGAAGTATTTTTTTAGAAGATATCGATTTTGAAGAAGAACTTAAAGAACTTCAAATGGAAGCAGTTCGACTTTTTAAAAATACAGAATATTAACGATGAGAAAAATTGAATTATATTTCTCTAGAAGATTCTTACACCGCTCTTCGCGACTTAAACTTCAGCGAATCTATGATTTTTCCTCGTGAGACTGAAGAAGAATAAAATTAAAAAGCTGACCTCAAGTTAGATTATTGGTTCTTTGTCAAATTCGGTTGATTTAGAAAAATTAGGAGAAAGCTATGCTATATTAAGTAGTATAGCTTTTTTTCCTATTTTTCGTTTTTAGTCTTATTTCTTTCTTTTTATCGAGAATATCTTGGCGCTCTTCTTTCGAATATCTAGGGTTTCTTATTAGTTTCAGAAGGTATAAATAAGCTGAATACAAGTAGTATTTTTAGCTTTAAAGTTACTAAAAAGATCATAACCATAAGAAATACGTTTAATAACTTTTAATTTTATTGTTAATTCCTTCTAAAGGACCATTAGATAGCCCATTGTAATACATAGTATTTTTTTAATTTGTCTTTTATATTTTTCTAAGTGTTTTTAATAGCTGTAAACATATATCTAGGTAAAGTAGATTTATCGTTAATTAAAGCTTTAAAACTATCAAAAATCATCTTTTTCAAGAGCGTCTCTAAGGTCTTGGATAATCCAATAACACTTATAAAGCTGAGAATCTTGCTTAATTAGGTAGTTGACGATATCTTGTTCGGTAGTGATGTACTTAAAGTATTTAAACTTCTTGTGGGTACCATTATCTAATTCATTATAGCTAGTAAGAAGATTTTTTTCCAATAACATTTCAATTGTCTGTATAACTCTTTATTCTTGTCTTTAATACTGTTCATAAATGACACCCTATATTTATTAAAAGCTCTATTAACTAACTGAACAATATGGAATCTATCAATAACTATCTTCGCATTAGGGAAAAGCTCTCTAATAATACTTTTTATAACCAGAGTTCATATCAATAACTACTGCCTTAACCTTACAACGCTCTTGATAAGAATAATATAAGAAGTAGTCTTTAATAATCTTGTTAGTTCTCCCTGAAGTATATTTTTGTATTTTATGAGTTAATGCATCTGCATACACGAAGCTCATTTTACTTATACTATCGGAAGTAGAAGACACTTCATCAAAGCACATACAAACAGATAAGGTTTTAGGTCTTTCTAAAGTTTTAGATAGATCGCATTGTATTCTTAATACAGTATTAGTAGATACAGCACAAGATTCAGCTATTTCTTTTTAAAGTATTCTCTTTAGACAATCTTTTTAATAATACCTGCTCGTAGATTTTTTTAGAGGTATTAGAATTCTTCCTAACTTCAGTAGTTTCAGCTGTAAAGGATTTACGACAACCTCTACATATAAAACGATGTTTATTTAAGTATAAGATAGCTGGTTTGTCAGAAATAGAGGGCATTTTAACCTTTACTTTTTCTATAACCGTTATTAATTATCTTACATTTTTTTGGCAATAAGGACAAAAGTTAGATGAAGCTTCCAATACTCCATAATAAACTAGATGCTTACAACCATTTATTTCAATTTCATCTGTTTTATCTAGAATTTTTATATTTTTTTGTCAGTTATTTGTAGCGTTATTTTTAAGAGATTTTGCTATAATTACACATATGAATGTAAATTTCCTTTCTTGATTTTTTGCTCATACTTAAATTATAGAGGAATTTTACATTCTTTTCTATTTTTATAAATTTAAATACGGCTGATATTTATTATCAACCGTATTTATTATAGACTCTTTTTATTTAGGTTATTTTTTTATTTTTTTAAATTCTACGACAAAATCGTAACCATGTTCTGTTTTTGCTCCGAAGTATGCATCAGTTACTTTATATCCTCGTTTTTCTACTTTCGCAATTTTATCTTTTTATAGCTTCTTTTTACTTGTTCTTTACTGGCATCTTTTTGGTAGTTGTATAGTAGTATCTTCATCTACATCTAATGCTCCAGCTATTCCTGGTAAAGTTTTTCAAGTTGAAGTAAATATTAACATCTACAGTTTCTTGTACTTCTGCTGATCTTTTAGCTCTTTTTTTGAACTAATGGAGCTTTTTCTAAAGCCTGTATTGTTGACTGATGTTGATTTAGATTCTTTTGTGAATTCTACAACATAGTCATAGCTATCTCCACCTTCAACGATTTGATCTAAATCTGTAGTTGAAAGTAACTTTAAAAAGCCTTGTTTATTTAATTTTTCAATTTGAGATTTTTGTTTTTTTCTTCAATAGCTTTCTTAATTTCTTCTTTTTGTAGCATTTCCAGATAAAGTTAACATATTATTTTCTCCTACTTCACCCTAATGCTCCGGCTATATCTTTTAGATTTGTTAGATTGTAATAGATATTTATTTGTTTTTGTTTTTATTTGATAAATCTCTTTTTACAACTTTTTTTAGCTCTTACTTGAACTTCTGGTGCAATTCTGAAGCCTGTAGTTCCTGTTTTTTCTTTAGTGAAAGTAACTACATAATTAAAGTTCTTCACGTTAGTATCTTGCTCAAATACTATTTCTTCTTTTTACTTTATATCCATGTTTAGCTAATTCTTGAGCCTTAGCTTGAATTTTTGCTTTAACTAATTCTTTCACTTCATCTTCAGTTGCTGAATTTGAAATAGCTACTGTATTATTTTTCTCCCGGATCGGATAAAAATCCATTGATATCTGGCATTCCGTCATAATTATAACTTATGTTTACCGTACCGTCTGGTTGATTTGCTGCACGTGCTACTCTTCTTGCTCTAACTTGAACTTCTGGAGCATTTCTGAAACTAGAAGTTCCCTCTGAAGTTGAAGCAGGTTGTGTTGGAGTTACTGGTGAAGTTGGTCTTTCTTCAGTGGTAGGCTGTGTCGAAGTTGTTGATGTAGCTTCACCTGACCCATGGCCTATTGCTGTACTTCCATTATCAATAGTAGTACCTTCGTTACGACCATTTGTTAAATTATCTTTGTTATAATTTGGTGCTGGTAATTCTTCACCTGGAACATTAATTTCATCAATTTTAGTTTGATATTCATCCGTAGCATCTACTGCTGCATCGTGATTTTTAGCATTATTTATCGCTTCTAATCCTGCTTCTTTTAATTCTTTTAATTTAGCTTCTAACTTAGCTTTTTCTGCTTCATCTTTAACTTTTTCAATTTCACTAAGTTTTGAAGCAGCAATTTTTTCAATAACATCTTTTCCATCTTTTTTTGCTTCCTCAAGTTTTTCATCTTTTGGTGCTACTTCTTCAGACGGAGTATCTTCTTTTGGTGTTGCAGCTGGTTCTTCCGCTTTTGGTGCTGGTGCCACTGGCTCTTCCGCTTTTCGGTGCTGGAGACGCTGGTTCCTCTGCTTTTGGTGCTGGTGCCACTGGTTCCTCTGCTTTTTGGTGCTGGAGTCGTTGGCTCTTCTGCTTTTTGGTGCCGAGCGCTGGCTCTTCCGCTTTTCTGCTGGTGCCGCTGGTTCTTCTGCTTTTGGTGCCGGCGCGCTGGCTCTCTGCTTTTGTGCCGGAGACGCTGGTTCCTCTGCTTTTCGGTGCCGGAGACGCTGGTTCCTCTGCTTTTTGGTGCCGGAGACGCTGGTTCCTCTGCTTTTCGGTGCCGGAGACGCTGGTTCCTCTGCTTTTTGGTGCTGGTCCCGCTGGTTCCTCTGCTTTTTGGTGCTGGTGCCACTGGTTCCTCTGCTTTTTGGTGCTGGAGTCGTTGGCTCTTCTGCTTTTGGTGCCGGCGCTGCTGGCTCTTCCGCTTTTGGTGCTGGTGCCGCTGGTTCTTCTGCTTTTGGTGCCGGCGCTGCTGGCTCCTCTGCTTTCGGTGCCGGAGACGCTGGTTCCTCTGCTTTTGGTGCTGGAGTTGCTGGCTCTTCTGCTTTTTGGTGCTGGTGTTGCTGGCTCTTCCGCTTTTTGGTGCTGGTGTCGCTGGTTCCTCTGCTTTCGGTGCTGGTGCTACTGGTTCCTCTGCTTTCGGTGCTGGTACTGCTGGTTCCTCTGCTTTTGGTGCTGGCATTGCTGGCTCTTCCGCTTTTGGTGCTGGAGACGCTGGTTCCTCTGCTTTTGGTGTCGGAGTCGTTGGCTCTTCTGCTTTTGGTGCTGGAGTCGCTGGTTCCTCTGCTTTTGGTGTCGGAGTCGTTGGCTATTCTGCTTTTGGTGCTGGAGACGCTGGTTTCTCTGCTTTTGGGACTGATAGCGTTGGTTCCTCCGCTTTTGGTGCTGGTGTCACTGGTTTCTCCGCTTTTGGTGCTAATGTCGCTGGTGCCCCTTCTTTTGGTGCTGGTGTCACTGGTTTCTCCGCTTTTGGTGCTGGCGTTGCTGGCTCTTCCGCTTTTTGGTGTTGAAACCACAGGTTTCTCTACCTTAGGTGCTTGTGCTGCTGGTTCCTCTGCTTTTGGCACTGATGGCGTTGGTTCCTCCGCTTTTGGTGCTGATGTCACTGGTTTCTCCGCTTTTGGTGCTGGTGCCGCTAGTTCCTCTGCTTTTGGTGCTGGAACCACTGGTTTCTCGGCTTTCGGTGCTGGTGTCGCTGGTTTCTCTGCTTTTGGTGCTGATGCCGCTGGTTCTTCTGCTTTTGGTATTGAAACCACAGGTTTCTCTACCTTAGGTGCTGGTGCCGTTGGTTTTTCTGATTTCGGTGCTGGTGACACTGGTTCCTCCGCTTTTGGTGCTGGTGTCACTGGTTCTTCTGCTTTTGGTGTTGAAACCACAGGTTTCTCTACCTTAGGTGCTTGTGCCGCTGGTTCCTCTGCTTTTGGCACTGATGGCGTTGGTTCCTCCGCTTTTTGGTGCTGATGTCACTGGTTTCTCCGCTTTTGGTGCTGGTGCGCTGGTTCCTCTGCTTTTGGTGCTGGAACCACTGGTTTCTCGGCTTTCGGTGCTGGTGTCGCTGGTTTCTCTGCTTTTGGTGCTGATGCCGCTGGTTCTTCTGCTTTTGGTATTGAAACCACAGGTTTCTCTACCTTAGGTGCTGGTGCCGTTGGTTTTTCTGATTTCGGTGCTGGTGACACTGGTTCCTCCGCTTTTGGTGCTGGTGTCACTGGTTCTTCTGCTTTTGGTTCTGAAGCCTCTAGTTTCTCGTTTTTTTGAGTTGAATTTTTTTCTACCAGCTCATATGCTTTATATACAACTTTTTACTTCAACTTCATTTCCATTTATTTGATTATTGTAGAAAACTGTTTTTTTGTACTAATTCTCTTACAGCACTTGTATTTGGTAGTATTCTTCCTTTATTACTTTCTTTTTGAAATAGAAGTATTATTGTTATTTATACTTGCATCAGGTTGAACTATCTTAGATACTTGACCTTTTTTTAAGTTACCCAAATTATAAGTATAATTTTTTTCCGTTAATTTTTGCATATACAATAGCTTCATAAGTATCTCTCTGTGCAGTCACATGAAATACTATATCACCGTTGACTTCTTCTGAAGTAATAGTAAGGTCTTGTGTTGTTTTATTACTACTTGTTTCTGAAATATTACCTACTTTATTCTCAGCAAATACAGCTAATGGATTCGCTAATGTAAATAATAATACACTAGCAGTAGCTACTTTTTGATATTTTTCATTTAATTTCCTCCTTAATTGTTGGTTGTTTTTTTATTAAAATGAAGGTCGCTTCCTTTTTCCATTATTCTCCTATTTTTTTCTTATTTGTCAAGTATATAACATCCAAATATTTGAAAATTTATTTTTCAGCAATAATTTTCATTTTTTTCATCTTATTATCCTTATAAGATTTTTTTATTTATAATAATTTACTTTTTCAATTTTAATTGTATTTTATTTGTAACTAATCAATCTTAATGTATAAAATCAAATCAATTTTTTTGACAAATCTTTTATTTCATGGTTTAATATACCCCATAAGGGTATATTAGGAGGTACAATAATGTTTTTTTCTTATTCACAAAAGTAGATAGTATTTCTACTATCGAGCTAGAACAAAAAAACTTAAAGAGAATATTCAATTAATAGACGTAAGAACACCTGGAGAATTTCGAAGAGGACATATAAAAAAATGCAAAAAAATGTCCCACTTAGTGAGATTGGTCAATTTACTCCAATAATAGATAAAACAGTATATGTTATTTGTCACTCTGGAGCTAGAAGCAAACTTGCAGCAAAAAAACTAAAAAAAGAAAGGATACGATGTTATTAATATCCAAGGCGGTATGCATGCATGGAGAGGCAAAACAGTCTAAAATTACTAATATTGAAAGGAAAAAAATCATGAAAAAAACAATATTTCAATGAAAGATTTTTTTATGAAAAAGTATAATAATGAGGAACTTATGATTCTTGATGTAAGAGAAAATCACGAGTATGAAGCAGGGCATATTCCTTCTGCTAAAAAAATTTTTCCTCTGAGTACTCTAGGTATAGAATTCACTAGATTAGATAAGAATCAAAAATACTATGTAATATGCCAAGCTGGTGGACGTTCAGCTAAAGCATATGATTTTTTAGAAACTCAAGGATTCGATGTAACAAATATCGAAGGTGGTATGAATAATTGGCCTGGAGAAACAAAAATAAAATATTAAACAATAAAAACAACCAATTTTTCACTATATTAAGTTCTCGTTAATATAAAATTAATATCATCATAAAAAGACTTGTTCCTAAAATTATTTAGAACCAAGTCTTTTTATCATTTCTTTAAACTATTTATTTTTTTACTATATATTTTATAGCTTTTTTTCTATTTTTTTCTTTCTGCTCTACAGGATTTTTCTAAAGGGGTTATTAATGCATTCCATAAGATTTTTCTGTTATTAATAACTCAATAACACGATCAACACTTGAACGAACCGCACTTAATTGAGTTATTATATCAATACAATCTCTCTCTTCTTCTATCATTTTTTTGAATCCCTCTAAGTTGTCCTTCAGAACGTTTAAGGCGCGTAATATACTTCGATTTTGCCATGTTTATTTTTCCTCAGTAGATTTTTTTCATTATACCGTGAAAAAAATTTATTTTGTCAAAATTTAAAAAAATTTTTTTAAGTTTTTATTTTTTTATGTTTTTTTATATTGAAAAATTCCTAAAAATCTAACCCCAATTATTCTTTCAAAATAATAAATCTGATTCAAAAGATTTTCTTGTATACTCAGTATATTAACAATTAATTTTTAAAAATAAATTTACTTCCTTTACCATATTCACTTTCTACTAATATGTCTCCATTTATTTGTAAGGCTAACTGTTTCGCTATTGCCAAACCTAAGCCATAACCACCTGTTTTTCATATTTCTTGATGCTTCAACACGATATAATCTTTTAAAAATATTATCAATCTCTTCTTCTTTTTATACCGCAACCTTCATCAATTATAGAAATAGATAATTCTTGATTTTTTTATTTCGGCAACTATTTCTATTTTTTTGTCCCGCTTGGTGAATACTTAAATGCATTACCTATTAAATTCACGATAATTCTTTGAATTTTATTGTAATTACTTACTATTTTTAGCATTCTCAGGAATAACTTTAATATAGATATCTCTTTTTTTCTTTTTTTCTGCTCGCAACTTAAACTCTGACATACAGTCAATCAATAATTTGTCTAAAAAAATATTGTTTCATTTTTTTATCATCTTCACTAGTATCTTTAACACTTAAAGTTAAGTAATTTAATTCTTCAACAAGTTTATTCAACCTTGTCGTTTGACGACAAATTGTTTCTAGATAATATTTATATTCTTCTTCTTTTATTATTCCATCTAACATACCTTCTGCCGTTGATTGAATTGAAGTTATAGGAGTTTTTTTATATCATGAGATAACTGGGCTATCATAAGAGATTTTTTTCTTTTTCACTTTCTTCTAATGACTCAAAACTTTCTTTTTAAATGTTTTTGCCATTTCATTGAATGATAATGATAGTTCTCTAAACTCAGTGGGACCTTCTACAGTATTTCTAATATCAAAAATTTTTTTCTCAGTTATACTAATCGTTTGTCTCTTTAGAACACGTAATGACTTAAATACACCTTTTAGTAATATAATACTAATCGTAGCTCCAATTAGCCCCTGCAATTATTGTAATTACAACTATAAAATATGTATCTTTTTCAATTAACATTAAATTTGAAGCCCAAAAACAGCCATAATAGTTATTAAAAATGATAAAAATATATCCAACAATAATATAATCTTTTTAATTTCATACTATATTTCCTTTCCATTTTTTTAAACTTGTTTTTTTCCATTTTGTATCCTAGACCCCATACAGTTTTTTTATACTTGGTGTTTTTTTCTGTTGAATATTTTGTTAAGATTCTCCTTAATGAGTGTATATGCACGTTTAATGTATTTGCATCTTCAACATATTCGTCTTGCCAAATTTTTTTCATACAATTCTGTTTTTAGAAAAAAACGCGCTCTGGATTATTAGCCAGTAGCCATAATAATTCAAAAAGATTTCACGGTTAGTTCTAATTGTCTATCATTTACCATAGCAATTCTACTATTATAGGTAATTTTCAAATCACCCTAAAGTTAAAATATTTTTCACTACTATTTTTCTCAATTCTACGTAGTATATTTCTAATTCTTAAAACTAATTCTCTTGGACTAAATGGTTTTACTATATAGTCATCTGCCCCCAAACTTAAAGCGTAGATTTTATCTGGTTCTGTTGTTTTCGCTGTTATGAATAAAAATGGTTGTTCCTCATCTAAATACTGTACTTCACTGATTAAATCATAGCCATCTATATTGGGCATCATTATATCCGTAATTATTAAAGAATATTTATTTTTCTTGTATTTCTCTAAAGCTTCTTTACCATCATTAGCGATATCAACATCATATCCACCTTGCTCTAGATATCGTTTATTTATCTCCGTTATTTCTATTTCATCATCTACTAATAAAAATTTTTATTAACCATATTTAACTCCTCTTATCAAAAATAGTACTATACAATAAAAAGTATAGCACTATTTCGATAAAATCTACAAGTTTATTTTTATTTATTAATTATTTTTTTCTTCTGAATCCTAATAGACCCTAAGAAGCTTGCAATGATTAATCCTAGTAATCCAGTATTTGATGAATTTGTTGAACTCATTGTTCCTTCAGGTGCTCGCACTTGTTTTTTTGGTAGAATACCTTTTTTTCATCATTCCATTACTCATATGAGTATTCATAGTCATATTATCTTGCATCATATCTTTATTCATATGAGAATCCATAGTCATATTATCTTGCATCATATCTTTATTCATATGAGAATCCATAGTCATATTATCTTGCATCATATCTTTTATTCATATGAGAATCCATAGTCATATTATCTGGCATCATAGCTTTATTCATACTAGATTCCATAGACATATTATCAGATTTACTCATATTCATTACTTTTTCCACTTACATTTGAATTCATTGAACCAGTATCTGTATTATTTTTGCATCATATCTTTTCCTGGTTTCATGTCCATTTGCTTAGTTTCTTTGTGTAGATTTATAGTCACTTCTTTTGTCGCTACTACATTTGTTAGATCCGCTTTTCCGTCTTTTTCACCATATATTTTTATTGTAGCTTTGTAGCTTTGTGTTCCATTTGCTTTTTAATAAGTCTAGTAACTCTTTATCTGATTTTTCCTTTTGTTCCTGCTAAGTCTACTTCATAGAAGTATAATCCTTTTCCCTAGTTTTTCTAATGGTAATAATGCTGGATTTTTCGCTGATCCATTATCTGACCATGGTGCTTTGTCTGATGATTTCAAGATTAATCTTGTTAACATTCCATCTCCACCAAAGAATTCATAAGGAATTACTTGATTTACTCCAGCTGTGAATGGTCCAGGGAAGTTTGCTTTATCTAGGTATTTAGCTGGCACATCTACTGTATCTTTTGTATTGTCCATCACTGCTTTTTTTAACTTCGTTAACACTTGTAAGACCATTTAGATTTACATTTACATCTTTTGTCGCTACTACGTTTGTTAGATCCGCTTTTCCGTCTTTTTCACCGTATACTTTGATTGTTGCTTTATAGCTTTGTGTTCCATTAGCTTTTAATAAGTCTAGTAATTCTTTTATCTTGTTTTTCCTTTTTGTTCCTTCTAGATCTACTTCATAGAAGTATAATCCTTTTCCCTAGTTTTTCTAATGGTAATAATGCTGGATTTTTTTCGCTGATCCGTTATCTGACCATGGTGCTTTGTCTGATGATTTCAAGATTAATCTTGTTAACATTCCATCTCCACCGAAGAATTCATAAGGAATTACTTGGTTTACTCCAGCTGTGAATGGTCCTGGGAAGTTTGCTTTATCTAAGTATTTTGCTGGTACATCTACTGTATCTTTTGTATTGTCCATCACTGCTTTTTTAACTTCTTGTACACTTGTTAATCCATTTAGATTTACATCTATTTCTTTTGTCGCTACTAAATTAGTTAAATCTGCTTTTCCGTCTTTTTCACCGTATACTTTTATTGTAGCTTTGTAGCTTTGTGTTCCATTTGCTTTTAGTAAGTCTAATAATTCTTTATCTTGTTTCCCTTGTGTTCCTGCTAGATCTACTTCATAGAAGTATAATCCTTTTGTTAAGTTTTCCACTGGTGGAAGAGCTGGATTTTTCGCTGTTCCGTTATCTGACCATGGTGCTTTATCTGATGCTTTTAAGATTAAGCGAGTTAACATTCCGTCACCTGCGAATAAGTGGTAAGGAATTACTTGGTTTACTCCAGCTGTGAATGGCCCAGGGAAGTTTGCTTTATCTAAGTATTTAGCTGGCACATCTACTGTATCTTTTGTATTCTCCATTACTGCTTTTTTTAACTTCAACTGGCGTTGTTTGTGGTTCTGCTACATCTTTTTGCATGTTTTTATTAAATTATTTACATCAGTTTCTTTTGATTCGATACTTACTTCTTTTTTCTGATTTTTACTTCAGGTTGTTTCTTAGCACTTACAACATTTTTTTGCTTCAACTGTACTTTTTCTCAACTTGTTTTGCTTCTTTTCCTACAGTATTTACTTTGTTTTTCAATTACTTTAGATTCAGTTGCATCATCTACTTGTTTATTTTTCTACATTTTTGAACTACAGGAGCTTTATCTTGTAAATCACTCGCATGAGCTTCTCCACCTCCAACAACTATAAAAATACCACTAGCTATTGCTGCTGATACAACTCCTACACTTACCTTTCTTATAGCCCATTTTGTAAAAATTTTCTGATTTAATAAAGTTATTTTTTTCATTTGTAGTTTTCTCCTCTTATTTAATACTTTATTACCAAAACCTTTTTGTTTGATGAATACAGTATACCTTATAGATATTAACTAACTATTAGTAAAAAGTTAAAATATTTCTTAAATAGTTATTATTAAAATGTTATCTTTAGAATATATTAATATATATGGCCTATATTAGATTTCTGACAATTTAGAAAAAGTTTTTAATTTTTTACTAGAAAGTGTTGACAAAGAAAAACTTATGTTAATATTTCTTTAACAGTTTTAAAAAAAGCGAAGAAGTGAAGAGCAATATTACTTAATTATTAGAGACCTTTTGGTTGGTGAAAAAAAGGATTTGGGTGTATTGTAAATGGTCACAGAGCTGAACTAATGACTATTAATGAGTTAGTTCCGGTTGATTACCGTTAATAATCATTAAGGTAAGATTAAAAGTTTATTTTAAGATTATAAAATTGGGTGGTAACACGGTCATTTCGTCCCTTGTGTTACTACCCTTTTGTCGTATTTAAGACTGAGTAAAAATTATTTTTTATAAATTAATATAATATAACATTGATAAGATGAGTAGAAAAAAAGGAGTTACACCAGAGAATCTCGGTAGCTGAAAAAGAGATTAATGAATTTTTTGAAGATGGTCTTTGAGTTTTTAATTATCGAGCGGAAGTTAGGTAATTACGCAGAAATAGCGTTAAAAATTTTTAATGAGGGTGGAAAACTAAAAAAATCAATTCACAATTTTAGATTTTTCCATAAAATAAGGTGGTACCACGTATGAAAACGCACGTCCTTAGACAATATTAGTTTATTGTTTAAGGGCGTTTTTATTTTTATAATTCAATATACAAAAAAAGAGAAAATTTTAGGAGGAAAGAAATAATGACAAAAATTTCAAGTTTAGGATACCCACGTTTAGGGGAAAAAAGAGAATGGAAAAAATTAATTGAAGGATACTGGGCTCGTACAGTTCGTCAAAACGAGTTATTTGAAGAAGCAGAAAAACTTCGTCGTCTTTATATCGAAAAACAATTCAATGCTGGTTTAGATTTCATCCCTGTTGGTGATTTCTCACTATATGACCACATTTTAGATTTATCAGTTCAATTCAACGTTATTCCACAACGTTTCGAAGGAAGAGAAGTTGATGTAGACTTATTCTTCGATATTGCTCGTGGTAACAAAGATAATGTTGCATCTGCACTTAAAAAATGGTTTAACACTAACTACCACTACATCGTACCAGAATGGGAAAATGTTAATCCTAAATTAAATAACACTCGTCTATTAGACTTATACAAAGAAGCTAAAGAAATCGTAGGAGACAAAGCTAAACCAGTTATCACAGGACCAATCACATACGTAGCTTTATCAAGCGGTCTTGCTGAAGGTGAATTTGAAAAAGCTGTAGATAAATTATTACCATTATATACTCAAGTATTCAAAGAATTAGCTGAAGCTGGTGCTTCTTACATCCAAGTAGATGAGCCAATCTTCGTTACTGATGAAGGTAAAAACTATGTAGAATTAGCTCACAAAAGTGTACAACCACTTCAACAATGAAGTAGATGCTAAATTCATTTTCCAAACTTACTTCGAAGCTTTAGTAGAAGCTGAAAAACTTGCTGATCTACCTGTAGCATTCGGATTAGACTTCGTGCACGGAAGAGAAGAAAACTTAGCTAATGTAAAAGCTGGTCTATTTAAAGATAAAGAAGTATTTGCTGGAGTTGTTGACGGACGTAATGTATGGAGCAATGATTTCGAAGATAGTTCTGCATTATTAGAAGAACTTAAAGCTAATGTTGCTGAATTAGTAATTCAACCTTCATGTTCATTACTTCACGTACCTGTTACAACTAAAAATGAAACAGAATTAGAAGAAACTTTATTAAATGGTTTAGCATTTGCTGATCAAAAATTAGAAGAGCTTAACTTACTAGCTAACAAATTAGACGGTAAAGAAGATGCTGCATACCAAAAACACGTTGATGATTTCAACAAACTACAAAATGCTGAATTTAGAAACCTTGAATTAGAATCAAGCGAAAATGTTCGTTCAACTCGTCCATCTGATTACAAAGTTCGTCGTGAAGTTCAAAACAAAAAATACAACTTACCAGTATTGCCAACTACTACAATCGGATCATTCCCTCAATCTAAACAAGTACGTTTACAACGTGCACTATGGAAAAAAGGTGAATTATCTAATGAAGCTTATGAAAAATTCATCGAAGAAGAAATCGCTCGTTGGATTAAAATTCAAGAAGACCTTGATATTGATGTATTAGTTCACGGTGAATTCGAACGTACAGACATGGTTGAATTCTTCGGTCAACGTTTCGCTGGATTCGCATCAACTAAATTCGGTTGGGTTCAATCATATGGTTCTCGTGGGGTTAAACCACCAATCATCTACGGAGATGTAAAACACGTTGAAGCTGTAACAGTTAAAGAAACTGCTTATGCACAAAGCTTAACTAATCGTCCTGTTAAAGGTATGTTAACTGGACCAGTTACTATTCTAAACTGGTCATTCGAAAGAACTGATATTTCTAAAGCAGAAATCTTCAACCAAATTGCTATCGCACTTAAAAATGAAATTGAACTTTTAGAAAAAGCTGGAATTACAATCATCCAAGTTGATGAACCAGCTATCCGTGAAGGATTACCTCTAAGAGACAGCAAAAAAGAAAAATATCTTGAAGAAGCAGTATTCTCATTCCGTTTAGCTACTTCATCAGTTCAAGACGATACACAAATCCACACACATATGTGTTATTCTAACTTCGATGAAATTATCGATTCTATCCGCGCATTAGATGCTGACGTAATTTCTATCGAAACTAGTAGAAGTCACGGAGAATTAATCTCTGCTTTCGAGACTGCAATCTACCCATTAGGTATCGGCCTTGGAGTTTACGATATCCACTCTCCTCGTGTACCAACAAAAGAAGAAGTACGTACTAATATCTTACGTCCACTTCAAAAAAATTATCTACAGAACAATTCTGGATTAACCCTGACTGTGGATTAAAAAAACACGTGCTGAAAAAAAGAAACTATCGAAGCTTTAGAAGTTTTAGTTGAAGTTACTAAAGAAATCAGAAATGAACTTGCCGCTAAATAGGAGGTTCATATGAGAAACTTATTAGAGAGATTAGAACAAAATGTACTCGTAGCCGATGGAGCTATGGGTACAGCTCTCTATAGTAATGGATTGGAAAGTTGTCATGAATATAATAATATCTCTAATCCAGATTCTGTGGAGAAAATTCATAAAAGCTTATATCGAAGCTGGAGCGGATATAATTCAAACAAACACTTATGCGGCAAAAAAATGCCAACTTAAGACATATGGCTATGACGATAAATTCGAAGAAATTAACATTCGTGTCGCTGAAATAGCACGCAAGGTCGCTGGAGAAGATACTATTGTTTTTCGGAACAATCGGAGCTATTCGCGGTCTTCGCGAATGTGAACTTTCATTAGAAACTATTGTAAAGAAACAATTGATCGAGTAAAAGTTCTACTATCAACAAATAAAATAGATGCGTTGTTATTCGAAACTTATTATGATCAAGAAGAAATTCGCGCTGTATTAACTGAAGCAAGAAAATTAACCGACTTACCTATTATCACTAATATTTCATTATTAGAAGCAGGTATTACTCAAAACGGAGAAAAAGTAACTGATGCTTTAAGTGCACTTGTTAACCTAGGGGCTGATATCGTTGGTTTAAACTGTCATCTAGGTCCTTATCACATGATTAAAAGTTTAAAACAAGTACCATTATTTGCACAAAGCTACCCTATCTGCTTATCCTAATGCCAGTTTATTACAACTAACACAAACAATTAATGGTAACGAATATCGTTTCAGAAAAAATTCTGCTTACTTCGAACAAAGTGCTAAACTTCTTGTTGAAGAAGGTGTAAGATTAATCGGTGGATGCTGTGGTACTACTCCAGAACATATTCGCGCTATTAAAAAAGGAATAAAAGGTCTTAAACCTGTTAAAAGAAAAGTAATAACACCGCTACCTGCAGAAGAAGAACTAGTTAGAGTAGCAAATAACAAACCAACAATTGTTGATAAAGTCAAAAAACAAGTAACTATAATTGCCGAATTAGATCCACCAAAACATTTAAATGTTGATAAATTTATTGAAGGGGCTAAAGCAATAGACAAGAAAAACATTGAAGCCATTACTCTTGCAGATAATTCTCTTGCTAGTACTCGTATTTGTAACTTGTCTGCTGCAACTTTACTAAAAGAACATATTACTACCCCTACACTACTTCATTTAACATGTCGTGATCATAATCTTATCGGACTACAATCTCGTTTAATGGGATTTGATCTTCTTGGAATTAATAATGTCCTTGCTCTTACTGGAGATCCAAGTAAACTTGGTGATTTCCCTGGGGCTACTAGTGTCTATGATATGACTAGTCTTAAATTAATTCCTTTTATTAAACAACTTAACGAAGGACTTGGATATAACGGAGCTTCACTGAAAAAAACTACAAACTTTACTGTGGCAGCTGCCTATAATCCTAATGTTCGTGACCTAAGTAAAACAAAACGTCTAGTTGAGAAAAAAATAAAAGCAGGTACTGATTATTTTATTACTCAACCTGTCTTTGAAGCTGAAAAAATTGAACAATTAGCAGAACTTGCCGCTGATTACCCAGATACACCATTCTTCGTTGGTATAATGCCAATAACTAGCTACAACAACGCTGTCTTCCTACATAATGAGGTACCTGGAATTAAATTATCAGAAGAATTCTTAGCTAAGTTAGAAGAAGTAAAAAGATGATAAAGAACTTTGCCAAAAAGTTGCTTTTAGAAGAAAGTAAAAACTACTTGATGTTGCTTTAAAAACACTTCAAGGGAATTTACTTAATCACACCATTTTTTTAAGATATGATCTAACATTAGAATTAATAGATTATGTTGAAGAAAATAAAGATAAATAAAAATTAGATGTATATGAAAAATCACGGAGTTAGAATCATTCTAACTCCGTGATTTACTATTTTTTTCTTCTATTATTTGTTTCCGTATTTTTCAAAAAGTTCATCTAATGGTTTGTACATTACTTTATTTAAATCTTCAATTAAAAAAATTGAAGTTTTTTGTTGAGCTTGTACAAAGTCTAAAAACTTAGAATTTTTCCATTAATTTTTGTTGAATTTCTTCTAATGCTGTTAAATCTTCTTCTGAAGGCTCATTTCCTGATTGAGTCGCTTCCATTAAATCTTTTTGTTTTTGATACGAATTGTGTATAAAGTTCATTAGCTTCTTCATCAGAATATAATCCTTCAGATGCTCGCTAATGATGCTTTGTATTCATCAGATTCTCTTAATGCTCTTTTCAAATTCATTTGCTTTTATCATAAATATTTACCATAGTTATTTGCTCCTTTTTATGTTGTAATTTTATTATAACATAGTTTTTACCTTCTTTGACAATAAATCGTTTACACTTATTGAGGTTTCTATATTATCTGGAGTTATAAGGATTGACTTAAAAATCACGATTCCAGAGAAATCGATTTCGCCCTCCCGTTTAAGACTTTTAGATTAGTCCTTTTATTCTCAACAAAACCCCTATAATTAAGATTTGTTATAATTATATTATATACTAGATACTTTATGTTAACTTTATGCTATAACTAAACTTAAAATTAAAATACACAAAATAAAAAGGACCCATCCGAAGATAAGTCCCATTATTAAT
>BNJU01005095.1_pt1 | contig 141848 bp, 138 predicted proteins | sample 8539281 | NCBI WGS metagenome assembly BNJU01 (sample SAMD00202456, study PRJDB9452) | human saliva metagenome | isolation source: human saliva | place: Japan
TCATATTCAGATATTTCAAAATCAGATTATTTTAGCATTGCTGTAAGTGAACTTTCTCTTAATTCCCATTTTACCGCACGTCATAATGTCAAGTACTTTTGTAAAAATCTTAGATAGCTAAGACTTTTAAGATTTTATCATCTTAGCTATCCAAAACACTTTACTAATTATTTTTCTTCTTGAATCGTACAATCATAGCAGTTGTGAATATTAGCAACATACTGTAAAAACAACATCGTCTTTATCGCCTGTATAGATCTATCCTTTTACTGTCTGTGTCTGTTCTTCTGTGTACTGTTTTTATCTCACATTGTCCATGCTATGTCTCACCCCTAACTTGTTCATCCTCTTGTCCTTCAACCCCCAGTATTCAGTCCTGTCCCTGTCACTTCTTGTCTCGCCCCCACATTTCTCCCACTGTTCTACGAGCCCCACGCCTCATTGTCCCTTGTCTCTGTTCCCTATCATCACTCTTGTCACCCCTGTATCGTCTTGTCTTTAGCATTCTTAATCGTAGGTATTCCACCATTAGTTGTTACATTAACTGTAAATACTTCTGTCTGTTACTTTATAACCCTCTCGCTTTTAACTTCAGTTATCTTGTACTCACTCTAATTCAACCTTGTCTGATAGTGCAATCCTTTTTCATTAGATGTGTTCAAAGCTCTTATCACCTTTTTCAATTCTGAACACAGCTCCAGCAAGTCCTTTCCACCTGTTTTTGAGTCAACTTTTCTAATTTTTAGCTTGCCATTAATCTCTGTATTTACGCTCACCACCAGCTGCCTTGTATATCCATACTCCAGCCGACTTGTTTCAAGCTAATAGCGTCTGCTCTTAGTTCTGCTGAGTTATTCTGCATAAACCCTCATCATTTACAGTTGTTGCATAAGATAGTAAGTAACCTTGAGTTCCAATCTCACCAAGCTCTAATGTAAAAGATGTTTTATCTTCGTTATACTTAACTTTGTTTGATACATCAATCTTTTTCACCATAGTCAGTGATGTTTCCGTACAGCCAGTCCAAATCTCTGTAGCTCAAACCTGTCCCAGCATTCACCATTGCCTGATTTAATCTTATCAGTTATAACAACTATTAAGATTCTGACCGCTCTTGTTAATTCTAATCTCCAATCAGCTCTATCCTCACCTTTGATGCCCTAGCCCATTTGACAATTACTTCTGTATCGATCCTGTTAGATGCAAACTTAACCCATACATTATAACTATTTTTATTATTGTTGTTTAGTACAACTCAATCTGTAGCCTCCCCAGCTTAACAGCTTTCATTGCCTTTAGCATAGAAGAATAAGTTTCTTTTAGTGTTAGCTTTGCTATTCATCTTTTCATTGAATACGATGTGAATGACTCCACCACCCTGATTCGCTGTCCCTAACAAACCGCAGTCGCAATCGCTTCCCCTTCGCTATCATTCAGATGAAAGTTATAGTCTGTAAACGCTGACGACAAGTCAATCTGTTCAGTACATACAAAGCAATCCCAGTATGCAGTATCTTTGATTGTGTAATCTGCAACAGCTTTAAAATGAGCTACCAATAGATGTTTCTATGATTGTTTCTCCCTTATCGTTCTGTAACTCTAACTTTGTTAGCTGAACATCCAAAGCTTTTATTTTCATCTGCAACACACCTCTGGTCATAAGTGCGAAGATGAGAATAATTACAATGTAATAACATATCTCTTTTTTCTCATAATGCCACCATTTCATAAGTGTTATAACTTATCTCTTCCCTCTTGAAATCTTAAGTAATATCTCTATTTAATTGTAAACGTCCGTAAGCAACCGAACCCTCGTCATCCCGACAGCCGACATTTTAACCATTAAACTAACGACTATATATAATTGATGAACAGCCATAACAATCTCAGCTATGAATCACATCCGTAAATGAATGTATACTATACTTGTACTACTGTTCGCTTTTGTCGATAGTAAAACTATCAGTAAGCAGTTTACTTTTGTTAGACGAACATTTGTCTCAATTAGCTGCTACTTTGAAGTCGCCCGACGCCACTCAACCATCGAACCCAGACTTGGCCACGAAAACTTTAGGTACTAACCTTTTCTACAATATAAGTTGATTTATGAAGTCACCTGAACCTTCTGTCTTCCCGCTGGTTCATACTAGCTCACTATACTAATAAATCATACGCCCTGACTCTCAAGACTCCGAACTTACGACTCTTCCAACAGCCAAATGCTCTAACCAACTGAGCTACTGACCCATATAAAAGAGCAAAACTTACGTTTGCCAGTCAACCACTGTTTTTACAAGTCCCACATTTTCAAGAGTAAAGTTCCGATTGGCTGAACACTTAGCGAACCCTCTTCAGATTATCTGCCTCAATAGTGTTTAGTTAGATTCTCGAAATGCCGACCCACTTGAATCTGTTTGAATAATCTCGTCCGTTCTAACTCTCATTGTGCTTCTAAGCTTTTTATGTTTATATTATATAACATCTATGCCATTGTCAACACTCTTTTTATAATTTATTTAAAAATCTTTAAATAGTGTGCAGTAATGCTAAATATCGTTAATTTTTAAAAGAAAGAGTTCACTATTAAAGCTCAGCCCCTCAATAATTATAGTTTATCCAGCAGATGATTTTACAAAGTCTTGCATGCATAGTATGAATATACACTGTTTCAAACGTCTGACTAAAAAGTTCTGTTAGTTAGTCTCACCATTAACAACAATAGTTCTGCTCATTCTCAATAGTGTTGCAATTTTAGTTAAACATAGTAAATCCAGTACAGATGTTCTATCTACATTGCTTCCACCATCTTTACCATAGCTCTGAAACCACCAGCTTTGCAATAGTTAACCCTATATCCATAGATAGTGTTTAGCTTATGAGTCTGCTCTGCTTCTGATCCCAACTTGAACGCCACTTAAATGTATTAACTTGTCCTGATAGAACAGTATGCCATTTGCTTTGTAATGATTTTCCGTCTAACAATACTTTACCATTAATATCTTGCAGTTCAAAGTAACTCCATTGAAACGTTCCATTCTTATCAAGTACTAAGTAAGTTCTTGTTGCGTCGAGTTATCATAAGTTAGTCCCGTGCCAGCTTTGTACTTTGAAACCACACATCATTTCTAATTGCTTTCATATTATCTCTGAATATAGCGAACTGAGAAGCTGTTCTTATTATCAGCTTACACCGTATGAACTCAGCGTTCACTGAAACCTGTATTTAACTTATTGTTTACTCTATCATCGTTTACAGTACTAATAGTCCATGAGCACATCCATATATATCATCACAAGATTTTCCACTGTAGAAAAATGACTTGTCTAGTGAATTATAGAATGAGTCTGAACCCACCTTTTGTACAGTTAACCGATTTTGCAGATCAACGCAGTAGTTTCACTGATAACAGTACTTCCTGTTGAAGGACAATACTATCAAAACCATCTTTATTACATTTAACTGTTAAAGTCTGATAAGATGTTCTGAGTCATATCCATCCCTGTAATTGCTAAGCAACCCTCAGACTTAGCGTAACTTCCGTCTATCTTAGCGTTCTTTTAACTCTTCTACTGTTCTATAGTGTCCTTTTCTTTTTAGTCTTTCCGTCTTTGTCTTTGATTTTTAGCTTCTTTATAGAAAGTTTTTCATTACACAATCATATTCTGTATATAAGTCCTGTTGATGTACTGTTGATACAGTCGCATTTTTAACTCTGCTCTACATATGTAAATACAGCACCTCTTGTGTTACCTTCTGGGTTAGCTTTATCGTTGTACTGAAAGCTCCACCTCACCAGCCTTTCTAGCTCTGTCCCAACTCTTTCCCAAGCTTTTTCTATAATTAGAGTTTTCACCCTACTCCACCACTCTTACCTAACTCTTTGAGTTGTCTTAGTTTCGCTCTATTAGAATCTAAGTACTTTCCGAAAAGTGCCCTTTATTGTACCCTTTGATTGCACTCTATGAGTTCTCTTCCATTCCTGTTGTTGAGTGCAGCAAGTGAGCTCAAAAGTTTTCACTCTTTTACGTCATGACAGTAAACCATAACGCTGTGTCCTGTTACTGTATCATTAGCCGAACTAGTTGATGTTTTCTCATATTTGTTACCAAACCCTATATCGCACTGATCTCAAACCCTACCATCGTTTCTCAGTATTCTTCTCAACATCTTATCCCAGTCTTTCTTTAGCTCTCTGTCCCATCCCTTTTTGTCTTTTATAGTTCTTCATATCTTCTTTAGAGATATAAAAGAATGTCATAGTATCAGTCTCCCTGATCCATTTCCGTTATTTGTTTTTATCTAGTTGAGTATACTTCCATTTAATTAACTCTCTTAATTCTTTACTAGCTCCCTTGTCTCGAACATCTTCCACCCTTAGTCCACCATCTAGATTATAGCCTCCACCATTGAAATCTTTTGCGTGTTGCTCAGAAGCAACCATGTCGCCACTACTGAATTAAAGTATGCTTCGCCATCAGCCTCTGTGAAATCTTTGTGAGATTCTACATTCTCTTTTAGAGTGCCTTTTTCACCTGTAATCCAGTTGAACCTCAGTATCTTCTGTAGGATCGAGTAATCATTCTAGAATCAACTTTGAAAGTTGTATCACCACTTCCTGTTTCTACACCACTAGTCTCACCCATTCTCAGCTTCCCCGTTAGCGTTTATATTGTCTTGTGCTACACCATCAGCAAAAAGCTGTGATACTAAAGGCAGTTAGTAAAGTGCTAATTAAGAGTATACTAACAGTTGCCTTAATTTTATTTGTCATTTACTGTACCTCCGACAAGTATAAATCTGTCATTTATATACTTGAATGTTAATTTTGTCTCTTGACTTGAATATAGTGTTCTTACTAGACATATAGTCCACATCAATATCTACAAGCATTGTATTTGATGTTGAATCAAAGTCTATATCTCCTCTCTTGATGATTCCTACAAACTTATTGAAAGCTCCTCTTATTAACATTCTTTAGTTTATTATCATAGTTATTCTTGTTTGAATCTAGATATATTACTGAGTCTCTTGTTCTTGCCATCAATTAAGTCTTGTACATATTCAGTTGAACCCTAAATCTCTGTATACTGAGATATACGCTTCCTCTAAAGAATCTGAGAACGGTTCTGGAAAACATCCCATTCACCAAATACAGCACTAATAATTCTATAGATTGCTATGAAGCCTCTCTGTAAAGTTTTCTTTTAGTAAGATTAGTGTACATTTCATTAGTACTGTCCATCTTCATCGAACTCCTTATCTTTATCAGATGTGAAACCCTGTTCTTCTGATGGTCAAACCCTCAGCAGTCCATCCTATAAAGTTTTCGGCGTTTACCATTGCTTCTATATCTTCATCAGTTAAATCAGAGTATCCTGTCTTAGCCCACTTGATAGGTCTATTACAGAATAGTTCTCATCTGAATCATTTTTGTTTGACATTATATCATCAATCTTAGATTGTCTTTCTACAGCTTGATTTTTAGGTATTGCTTTATATACAAAGAAGCAACCAGCACAAACAACAATAACAGCTAGTACTATAACTAGAATCTTCTTAGTATTCTACTTTTGTTTCTTCTGAACTCTCGCTCATTTGATTAAGCATTTCTCAACACTTCTTTTTCTTCCATTATTCAACCTCTATTACTCTTCCAGTAATTCGTTAAAGTAATCATCATCTAACATAGTCCAATTTTGCTTGCTCTTTTGTAATATCGTTGTTATTTACAGTATTGTCAGACTTTTTCAAAGTTTGCTAATTTTTCTTTTTAATTCCATATTTTCGATTTGTAGATTAGCTATTTTATCTCTTAGCTTATCTTCATCTGATGAGCCTTGTACAATATAACCAGCTAATTCGCTTTCCTCTCGTTGCTCAACAAGTTTCTTTTTCTAGTTCACCACAATGCTCTAAAAGTTTTAAAAAGTCAATTTGTCTACTCTCATAATATTAAGATATACTGAAATATCTCTCGACACTATCGCAAAACTGTTCAACTTCCTCAGCGTTTAACCCTCAGGATGCCGTTACTGAAAAACTCTACATTCTCAACATCATTAGGAGTTATTAAGTTGCCTATTTGAGGTTCTAATTCAACTCCTATTAACTTGAGTAATCCCTCAGCCTTATTAGCGTATGTGAATCCTTGTTCTTCAAAGCTGACCAGTCCTCTTACAGCTTTCGATTACTTTCGACCACTCCTCAGTCGCTTTTTCTTCTTTGTTTCTTTCGCTTAGTAGCCCCTTTCTTAGTAGCTTTTAGAAATCTTCTTTTCTTCTTCATCGACTTCGCCTAGTGTTTCACTAGCTAAAACCTCTCCAAATCTTGATAGTATTGCCATATAAACTCCTTTTGTGTTTATTAGAGTCAGCCATTAAAGACTCACCCCATATATTTTTCTCTTTGTATCTTAAAACTTTCTTTTAGCTTTACTAATATCTTGCTTGCTTTATCTCAGTTTCAGGTCAAATGTTTTCAGCTTGTGCAGTGTACCATTCTTCCCATCCCTTTTCGATAATATCAGCATATCCGTCTCAAGTCTTTCTTCCTTATTTTTGTGTAAGAGTTCAGCGTTTGTTACATTGTTTCAGAGTCCTGTCTTTGAAATGAGACCCAATCTCTTGCTCTCTCTCATTGCTTTGTCCTAAGTCTTTGTACATTAAGATAGCTGAATCGTTTACTCTGTCTAACAACCGTAGCCAAGAGTATCCCAGTCACCTGTATCATTGATTCCCATTTCAGCTAGTTCACTTCTAGTTAGGTATCTAGCAGACTTAAGGTCACCGTTTTCATCTTCAATCTCCATTGAGTCATTATCTCTCATTAGAGTATACTTCTCATCATTCTCATTATCTATGAATGTAGCACTCAATCCTTCATAACCTAAAGCAGAAGCACAAGTATCGCAGAAATAGTTCCCATTCTCGTCTATGTAGACTTCATCACCTTCGTTCAGTACGATACCACAGTCTACGCAAACCTTTACAGAATCATCAGCTCAGACTTGTTCTTTCCGTATGTTTCATAAACCATATTAGCTCTACGACCTATATCTGTACGATACAACTTTTGTCTTACATTGTGCATTAGAGCTTCTTTAGTACCATCTCTGAATCTTCCTCCACCTTTCTTTGCTCCTATACCACCGACAACAGCGGCTGCACCTAGTTGAGCAGTATCACTAGCTCCCTCTTAAAAGTATTTACGATTCTCACCCATAGGTTCCCGACTAAAAGTACCCATATTAACCTGCGATTTTATTAACTATGAAAGCTCTCTGTTTTCATCAAAATAACTGTCATAACTACTAAAAGAATTAATGATTTTAATATCTGACCTTATTAAGTAGCTCAAAAGTATTCGTGATAACTAGTATAGACATTATTAGCAAGAAGTCATTCCCTAGCTTCTTTAAGAACATTGAAGCTAGAGTACCAAAGTATCTCATTAGTATTTCATTACCTCTACCACCCCAACATCCTAAAAAGTAAGAATATCGGGCCATTACAGATAAGAATGTAATAATCAATGAATAAGCTGAGTCTCATATGAGAATATTAACGCCAACTGAGCCTATTACTGAGAACAGAAGCATTAACAATGAGTAGCCTAATCTTGAGCCTGCATTGTTTCCAATGAAATCATCCCATTCTTTTAGAGTATTGTTCTTAGATAGAATCATCCATCTTAACTCCTGTACCTGTACTAGAATCACTACCTGAACCACTCTTACTACTATTCTTACCTTTGATAAGTTAGTTCCTCTTTATTAGCTGTATCATATTGCGTTAAATCGTAAGTATTGATTATATACATTGCTTTTTGTAACATACTTACTATCTGTAAAGTAGCCAGCTTTCTTTAATGCCATGTCCATCCTTAGTCGAACCAGCGTTCTTTTTAAATGCTCCTGAAAAGTCAGCTCCAGCTCCTCACCGTGTAAGAATCTAGCATATCCTGAGAAGCCATCTTCTATACTACTGAACTTTCTGAATCCTGATTTGATAGTAATTAGCTTGCCACCTACTTCTTCTTGTGTTGATACAGCACTACCACTGGATGTCCAGCAGAACACTTGATTCCAAAGTAGTTATAGTCGGCTGATAGAGCTTGTCCCTCAACCTGTTTCGCGGGCTGCCGTGCAGTAACACAGAAGCTATTATAAACCACTCATCAGCAACCTTTTAGCCAAATCAGCGTGCTTTCTAATAAACTCTTTAGCGTTAGAAGCCTGAGCACCTCTGCCACTTGATGAAGCACTATCTCCACCTGCTTGCACATCAGCTTTTATGACATCTTCATCATAGTTAGATAAAGCGTCTATGATTCTGTAGTAGTCTTTGTTTACTCCACCTACACTTGCAGTATATAGTCCATCAATAGCTGATGATTGCCTGACATTGTAGATACATAGAACAATCCCCAATTCTCTATTGTTTTCGCACCCAAGATAACTTTGTCTCTTCCTACCCACTTCTCATTCTCGTTTTTACTTTATCTAAGTCTTTGTATTCTACACCAAATTGTCCTTTAATCAGAGTCCTGAATAAGCAACCATATTCTGCTACAACCTATAACCGACTTCATATAGCTAGTTTGAGAATCTAAGAACCCTTGGTCGGTTAAGTTTGTTGATACATTCTTAGTTTGTTGACTACAGTCCTGGCTTGAGCCATCTCCAGTTATCGTATCTGATAGTCCTGATACTATGACTGATTGTATTACTACACTTAACTTATTAGTCAGTGAAACCCAAGCAGTCTCAAAATGAAATCAAGATTGCCCTGAAACATAATATAGTCTCTTATAATGCCTCCCTATAACAGCAGTTCTAAACTCTCTTAATTAATCCGTGATAGATTAAGTAACCTGCCGTGAAGAGCATCATCAGTACTACAAGATGAGAATATGTTTCTATAAAAGCTTAAAAGCATATTCTCCTGAACTTGTTGCCCAAACCCTACTAACTCAGTTAAATCACTCAAGCTAATAGAGATTAGAGCAAGTGTTAAAGCTACCAATCCTTTAGCTATGCCAACAAACATATTACTAAAGTTGTTAGTCATAGCCTTCCAAAGGGCAGACATTCTTCCTCTTGCGTATTCTTTTGTTCTTACATCAGTTGTATTGTTTACTTTTTCGTATGTAGACATAGAAACCCCAAGTCTACCCTCGTAAAACTCACCAAAGTTTGTTGCTGTTACTTGTTCTTCTCCTGATTGACAAGGGTTTATATCATAGTATTTCCACTCACCTGTGTAAGATGAGAACTTGAGTCCGGCTAACCCAAACTTATCAAAAGGATTGCTTGCATAATCAGAGCCTACATTATAGCCTGCTGTGTTTAGCAGTCTATTATACATACTAGTCTTAGCATTATCAGATCTGCCTGTTACTGATTTGAAGCCATAGCGTGTTGAATCCAATCTGTAAAGCCAGCTTTATATACAGTAGGACCCCACTTCCCCCATAAGTTGCAAAATGCCCACTTTGAGGGATTCCAAGCATTTGCTGTTTGTACTCTTACAGGTTGAATCAAAGTAAAGAAGCAGAATACTAGAGAGAGTGCTATGTATATGTATTTTTTAATGTTTCTTGTTCTTTCTCTCATCTATGTACTCCTTCATTACTCTTAGCTTTTCATTGCTTGTTCGACTTACTTGTCCCGGCTTATCTTCTTTTCTTCTCTCTGTAACTCCTGTGCTAGAACGATTTAAGTTTCCCTCTTTCATCAGTGCTTTTAGAGTGTACTCAATGTTATCAGCTTGTAGTTGCTTGAATCTTTCATCGTCAACATTCTTGTACTTAGTATTGACATATTCTTCAATCTGTTTTCTGTTAGCAAAGTCTTGGCTAGTGTCGCCTGTTTCAAGTTTGTCAATCTCATCTTTGTATTTTTCTGATTAGAGCTTGTCTTTCAGCTTCTTCCTTAGTACAGCTGAGTAAGCAACACTCTTGCCTTTATCTTTGATTGCTTCCTTGCCTGATTTGATCTCTCTTATCAACCCTCAGCCTTAGTCTTTTCAATTCTCTGACTTTTAGGATTAGCCTCTTGTTTTTCTCTGTATATTCTAGCTTTTTCTTCATATTCGCTTATTTGTTTTGCGACCTTATCAGCAACCTCACCCGGAGTTAGTACTCTCTTAACTCCATCATCGTCTTTAACAACCTTATCAAAGTCAACATTTAGTAATGTTTTGTCTATTGCAAAGTTGCCTGTAGGAGTCCAAGTTCCTGTTGAGTTTGCGTTTCCATCATTAGTAAATCTATTAATGTTCTCTATAGACTGTTCTAACGCTTTAGATTTTGCTTCTAACTCATTTAACTCTTGTATTTTATCTGGGTCGCCTGTTCACTGTCAGCTATATCTTTTTAACTATTTTGATTTGTGCGTCTATTTCAGCTTTTCTGTCTAAAGTAGTATTGTATAATCTAGATAGTGTACTACGCTGTCCTTCGCTAACATACTGAGTTATTCCGTTTACACCCTTGCTAGCTCCTTGCTCATAAGCGTCTTTCATTTGCTTGAGCATACCAAAGCCTGTCTTTCTTTGCTTTCTCATAAGCAATGTAGATGTTCTGCCAGCGTTCTTTCTATATCCAGTTTTTGCACCCTCTAAGATTGCTCCACCAGATACTTTATAGCCTTTCTTTTTAAGCTCAGCCATAGACTGTGCTCCACCGATTGCTCCACCGATTGCTCCAGCAGTACCATACTTAATGCTTCCTTTTATCTGATTATACTTCAAGTTTGCAGATTTAGGCAGCCATCTACTAGGAGCCATCTTCTGTCGCATATTACCAACGCCTGCACTTGAGTTATTTAGTATTCTAATTAGCTCTTTCCAATAGAAGCCGATTGCTACAACCATTGCAGTTGTACATAGTCCTATTGTTCCATAGTCAGCGTCTAGACTTGCTATATTATTCAGAATATTTAGAGATACAGACAACACTAGCACTACAAATACTCTTTTAATGAGAACTCCTATCAAGTCGTTAGTGTACTCAACAATCTTAGTCTCTCCTCTGTTCAACAAAGCTTTTTGCTAATACAACATACCATTGCAACTCTAATTAAAAAGCTCAAAAGTCATTTCTAGCTTTAGCTACATAGTCCACCTCATTACAATTCACTGCTACATTGAGATAATCCCTGCCAGAACCCTGCTCTAGCTCTCTCACCTGTTAGTCCTGCCCAAGTCCATAAGAATCTTGAATCAGACTCTTTACCATTGTTAGGTCCTGCTTGTAAGTCTACTAGCTTATACAATGCTCTTGATGTAGAACCTGTAGGATTAGTTATGTCAGTAGATGTAATAGTACCTGTCTTTGTTTTAGATAGTTGCCATAAAGCCCAGTTGTGTTCTATGTGTCCGCCACCCATATCAACATGCCATCCCTCTACTAGAGCTTTTATTAGTATTTTTCATCTTGTTAGCATTAAGATTCTCATAAGATGTCCCAAACTGGCCTCTTACCCAAGGCTGAAATATAGTAATGCTCCATACTTCGCACTGAATCTGTCTTACTTGGTCAGAACCTGAATCTCCATCACAGTAGTTATGTCCTGTTTCATTGACAAGCACTACATCAGCGATAAACTCATCTATCATAGTAGAAACCCTTTTCAATAACTAAAAGCACCTTTCCAGCATTTAGTATCAAAGCTGAGCCAACTATAAAAGTAAGCACTAATGAAGCAATAGCTTTCCAAGGTCTACCTCCGGCTGATACAGCTTGATACAGTATCCATAGTCCTGTAATAGCTATAAGCATTGTTGATAGATCCAAAGCATACTATCCCTCAGTCTCCATTGTTGTTTCACACTGTATCTAGAGATAACTCCTCTATTATATTACTAAAAGCAGGTCTCATAAGTGTATTAGTTATCTTTGCAGATAGTCTAGCAACCTTAACTCCCTAAAGTCCCTAAAACCCCCACCTCTGAAACTACTACCCTTGCTTTGTAAAGTGAGCATCTAGCATCAGCAGACTTATCATCACCTGTTCCATATTTAGCTCCTTTATAGTCGTCCCAATCAAGACTACAACCTTGTTAATAAACTCCTGTCTCTAGTGTTCTCAGATGTATAGTAATACTTCCAATCACTCATTGTGCCAGCTAGTGTTTCCTTCATCACGTGCATACATACTGAGAGATTCCTCTGATGTACTCAGCGTGCATATATTATTACTTTAAATAGCGTTCCTCAAGATTCTATTATCTTCTGTACTAGTCCACCATCAGCACTTAAACCCCCAGTTTCTGTGTACAAAAGTCCCAGCATCCAGTTATCTCTTTATAGTTCTTAGCTTTTATCAAAGCAATCCCATCTTATGTGATTTAGCTTTTTTCATTGAAAGCTTTCTCTGAGTAAACCTGTTCTTCCACCCATTGTTTAAAACTGTTCTTCTTCTGTAACTACCTGTCCAGTCTCCTTACCACAGTTCTTGCTGTCTCTACTACACTCTCCCATTCTTTTACAGCTTTTTAGATTTTTCAGTATATTTTTATTATCAAACTTAAATACATAGTCCACTTTGCCCCACCAAAGATAACACTTTAGCCTGTCTCCACTAGCCAGTCCAAACAGATTCTTCTAACGACCTTTAAAAAGTCATTCTGAGCTTCTATAACAGCCTTATCTGATAGATAATGTACATTGTAGCTAGCATTGCTGGTCCATGTCCTTCCAAGCGTGCATAGATACTAAGTTATAATCTGATGTATCTATTACAGCTGATACAACTCCATCAACGAAGCCCAGACTTACCTCCCAATTATTACCAAATACGCTACCTGAGATAAAGTCTTGAATACATTCTCGACACCTGTAAAAAAATACTCATTCCCAGCTAGCTTTTAGCTTACTCTGTAAAATCCCACATTTGACATTAGCCCAGCTTCGCTAGATGTTACAAAAGCCGCATACTCACCTGGAGTGTTGTATGTTCTAAGTCATATCCAAATAGCTCTAAAGCAGTATACTTAGTAGTTCTCTTTAGAACTAATCTCCCTTTCCCAGAACATCTTTAGTCCCCTAATTCTAGTACGCCTAAGTGTTCTCTCGTGTCCTTGTATTCCTGATGTTTGTATATCTCTAGTAACATTCTGCATTAGCTCTGTCACAAATGCACCATTCACAGTTATGATTCAGTAGATTTTTGATCCCTTATCGAAACCACAAACACTTTTCTTACCATTTACTTGTGTACAACAGTTTCACTGCGTTTTTATAGTGTCACTCTAACATGCACATACTCATTTATGTCATTGATATAGTCTCCAACATACAGTTAATATACCAGTCACTGTATATGTTTTCTTTTGAGTAATCTTCCCAGCTCTGTCTAAGTCTTTAGAAAACTCTGCCGTAGCCTGCACCCTTTGATACCACTGATAAAATCGCTCTTTACCATCTTCTCCCTCATCATCAGCAGAGTTCACTATAGCCAAGAAACGATACCCATTTGATCTCAATACTATTACACTCTGCACTCATTATAGCCATGTCCCTTTATTAGTTTATTTATCTTCATTCAGCTATCAATAACCTCCTTTAGTCAGTTTTAGTATACTTGAAATATCAAAGAAAAAGAGTCCCAGCATGTCCCTAGTAAAATAACTTATTCTTTTTCTCCAATCGCCATCACAGTATACATACCCCACCACCATTTTCATCAGTTAATCCATTTTCTAGCTTCAACTGTTCTCTATAAACCCTCTGAGCATACTCTATGTCCAGATCCTTTGCTTTTAGATATCCTGTACTGTGATATAAACTGTCTTATCTATATCAGACTGATACCTTTTAGCTCCCTGTAAGTGAACTCTAGTAACTGTAGGCAAGCCAGGCCAATTAAAGACACCTTCCATAACCATTTCTGTTTGAGCGACATCTGTAAAAGCGTTTAGTACATCTTAATGACACCCTTGTTTACTCCAGTTAATTGAAATACTTTTATCTATAATCTCACCCTTTTTAGCTCCCTCTTACGTTAGTTCTTTCCATACCAAACCTGTCCACCATATTTAATTTCAGACATATTATCCTCCCTAATACAGTGCAAAAACGCACTTGTTCTAAACATATTTAAATAGACTTTGTTAAACCCTTTGTTTACTTCATCTATATGAATCTTCTCAGTTATCATTACTTTTCACCCAACAAGACTAAGTCTTATCAAACTCAACCTTTGATGCTCTATAAAGTATTCTTTATTCGTTAAATGAAAGTCTTTGTAATACTAACTGTTCCAAGCTGAACCCTTGGTCTCGCTAGCTCTCTTGAGCAAGCTCTTATCAGTTGTTATATTTCTACCTGTCTTTGTTGTAACTCTTTATATTCTTCATCGAATATTCTATCCCATTCCTTTGTAGAAACCTGCTATTAAAGTCAACTCTGATAAAGTCTTTTTCTTTCCCAAAACGTCCACCAAATAGCGAATTACCCATCTATGTTATCTCCTTTTTCTATTAGTTCCTTTGCTCTATCAAGAGCTTCCTGTACTTTTTAGCTCTCTTATTAACATCTTTATGAATAAGAGTCGTCTATCATCTTGTCAACCCTCAGATAGCATTTCATTAAAGTTAGAGCCTTCTTTACTCTTTATATTATAAGCTGAAGTTATTGTCTTAGTAACTCTTCTCCTTTTTCATCCTTTTTAGAGTACTCAGATGTAGCTGAGATAAAGTCTGTTCACAATCTTTTAACAGTAATCTTCTTATCTCATCGCCTAGAATCTCATCAAACATATAAATCATCTCATCGTTAGTTATCTCTTTATTGATTTTTAATCTCTGTTTTATCAGATTTTGTAGAAGATCTGACCTCTGTATGAGTACAGATGTTCCAGCATAGTCCTCTAGCTCATCTACATTGATCCTACTAACTCAGTCTTTCTTGCTCTTAGTAGTCTTATCAGTGTAGCTAGTGCATAGCTTATAATGACTACACCTCAAAACTCCAGCAAGAATTAGTAAGATTGTATTTTGCATATATTTCTCCTATCTTTAAAGTAATTTTTCAGATTATTTTCACTAGACTGTCTACTACCAGACTTCATAAATGTATTTGTATCATAGCCTAGTGAATTAAAGTCCGTTTCTCATCTTATCAGAGATTAAGAACCTATCATCCCAAGACTTATAGTGTCTGTACTTTGTTAATCCTAGTAGCTATTAAAAGTCAGCCCTCTATCTGTTCCTAGAGTATTTGAGATACCTCAATAGATGTTGTCTTATACTCACCTAATTCATTCTTATCCAACTGAACGATTAAATCTATTGTGTTAGCTATTGATTTGTTTATTATCTGTATGTCTCGAGTCTCGAGCTTCCATAACAAATTGAGTATTTGTAATGCTAATCTAGTTCAGAGTTTAGTGTAATGTTGTCATAGAACCTTCCATACCTGAGTTGCTCGCTGTAATAAACTCTTTGAACTCTTTTACCTCTAGTTTTCTCCTATAATCAGTAAATCTGTTCTCATTCTTGTTGATTTGTCTTACACACCAATCTAGTGTTACTTTTTTGTTTGAGTCCATAATCTCTCCTGGTCTACCTTAGATAACAAACATTATCTGAATAAGATTCAGCTCTGTGTCAACTTTCTACAACTCCTATTCTGAGTTGACTTGTACCCCTTTAGTCATAGCTTCTAAAAAGTTGTCTTTTCCTGAACCTGTTGAACCTGAGAATACTATATTGAATCTAGCTTCTACACATGCTTTAAGAAAGTTCAGCATTTTAGGGCCCATTGAGCCACTCCTTTAAAAATCTCATCTAGAGAAAGTAGTGATGTTGACTTCTTAGCTATTGTAACCAGAGTCCATCACCAACATCCCACACTATATGCACTCTAGCTGTGCCACTCTCCACCTAAGTCTAATCTCCTCGTTAGAACCTAATGAATCATCTGTCCACTGATTATCCCTAGCTAGCTCTAGTGTATTGTCAGTATATTCTTTTAAATCTGAGAATACATCAGCTATCTCTTCCCTTTTCTCTGTTTCTTCTGATAAAGATACTATTAGTGCCATTCATTTCTAGTTCACTAATAGTATTATCTTTTATCATCGTTTATCTATTACATCTTTAATTTTGCTTTCACATTTCTAATCTCCTTATAGATTTTCTACATAGAGAAAATATCACTATAGGTCTATTAGTTTATCTGCGTATGAGCTAGCCACCTGTGAAGCCAACTCAATATCACTTGTGCATTGTTCAAAGTCTTTGATAGTTTCTAAGATTAACTGTTGTCTATTCTCGTCCATTGAAGCTAGTATTTCATCTAATATTAGTAAACTCTTAGTTCCCTGCTTAAGAATAGTGCGATACTTTAATCTTAGAGCTATTGTCTCTGTTGATTCTTCTCCACCTGATAGCTTGAAATATCTCTAATCTTACCATCATATGTTCCTACTGATGTTTCAGTGCTCATTCAGTATGCAAACTTATTAAATGCTCCATCAGTAAAACTTAGTTAAGATGTCAGCTGTTATTCCTGATAGATGAAACACTTTGTCTTTAATTCTAGTTCCTTAAAATCAGTTAGGCGATTTAATAGATCCATTATATTTAAGTTGCTTAGAGATTTTAGCATAATCTCTTTCTTCTGAGCTTTCTTAGTCTTCTAGATATCCTTTACCTGTTGCTTTAGCTATACCTAAATCTCTTTCTATGTTTGCAATTAGTAACTCGATTCTGCTTTTGCTCTTAGTTGTAACATCGTACTCTCTCCTCTAACTCTAAAAGACTTTTTGTCTCAGAGCTTTTAGACCATCAATCTCAGCTTGCTTATCAACAATCACCTTTTGATGTTTCTACTAATGAGTTATTTAGATTCTTGATGCTGCCCTTTGTTGTTTTCTATAGCTTTTTACTCTGTGACTTGATTGATGTTAGTTCTAGTTGCTTTCTCTGAACCTCTACTAGCTTACCCTTTATCCTCAAGTTCATTCTTTATAGTCGTCGTTCTTTCTTCACCTTTATCTGTCCAGAGTCTCATCTTCTGATGTGATAGCCATCTAACTCAGTCTGTAAAGATATAAGTGATCTAGCACAGTTATTCTCATCTGTCTCAGCACTCTTTCTATTCTGCATTTCCCTATTAGAGACTTTTTAGCTCTTTGAGAGCCAGCCTCGTGTCTAGCTTTTTCCTCTCTGTCTGAGTAACTTTTGAGCGACATGCCCAAACAGCCACACCTCATTAATCTCCTTAGTAAACTCCTCAGCCCTTCTTTATGTCTGCTTCTACTCTACAGTCAGCCGTTAGTTTGTTCCAGTTCTTTCTTTGTTCACCTGTCTTTTCAGATTTCTTTATATAGCTTGTCTTTCTTTTATTGACTGACTATTCAGAATATTCTCATAGTCTGATAACTGCTTATCTATAATTCCTAACTTAGTGAAAGCTTCCTAAGTACTCTTTTTGTTAAGAGTATTATATTCAGCTTTCACCTGTTTATAAAAATCTTCTGAAAATGATACATTACTATCATAAGACTTTAACAGTTTCCATCTGTCCTTCATGTTCATTCTATTTTACTGTCATTATTAGCAAAGCTAACCTTGAGATAGAGCATTATATCCATCTTGCTTATCTCTTTCAGCAAGATACTTTTTCTCTAGTCTGTAAGTGTTTCTATTATCTTTTCACTGTCTACTTTAACGAGATTTTAGCTTTCCGTTAGGCTCTATAACAAGCTCTTTCTGTCTTTCTACTTTCTGCTCTTGTTCTTCTATACTCCTGTCTGTATGATAGATAGAGCTTTTTGTAGTCCTCCTCTAGTTCTTCTCTAGCCATTGTTAGCTTCTGTAATAGAGCGTACACTCATCATCTTTTTCAATGATAGAACCCTCTCTCGATCCCGCTGATACGGATTAAGTCCACTTGCTTCTGTCACAAAGCTGATGAATAAAACCTTTTCATCAAACCCCTAATATCTCCTGTAAAAAGCTTCTGAGGTACAACACCACACAATCTAGAGTATACCTATTATCTGAGCTAGAGTCCGATATATATTACAGATAGTTCCACCAGCATGCAAGTATTCTTCTTTCGATTTTGTATTCTCTATCTCCTACTGCGATAAAAGATTCTACTCCACATATTCTGTTTTGTGACTAACTCCCTCTTTTAACATAGTTCTTTACTTTTACTCCTTGAGCCTTTTAGCTCTGAATAATGACCAAGCAAAAGCGTTAATTATAGTTGACTTACCTGCTCTGTTATGTCTCTGAGATAACTGTTAAACTCTCTGTTGCAGTCAAAAATAAGCTTCTTGTGTGAACGTATTATATAGAATTACCTTTAGTATAACCACTATTTATTTTTCTCCTGTATTTTTGATTAGATGTAATGTAATCTGATAGCTGAATAGTTCTCATTAAAAGAGTATGCCCATCCAACTCCATTGCCCATCTTTTATAAACTAACTCAAACGATAATCCACTAAAGCGACCTGTATAAATGTTCTAGATTATAAGCTGTCTTGAATATTTATCAAATACAACATCTTCTAGATTCACCATACTAGGCGTCACCCTCATTATTGAAAATCATAGATGTAATGCCTCAACAATGCTAGACTTGTATTAACCACTATATTATCATTGTTCAATGTATCAGGAAGATAATATCATCTCATAACAGATTTATTAACAATGCTAGTTAGCTGAGAGTTATCTTTGTTTAAATTATTAAACTCTCTCTTAACCTCAGTTACTGATTGCTTCTGTCTAACATCATTAAGTAGACTTGTTAAACTGTCGATTGCTCTGTTTGCATAAACTCATCATTCCCTCTTTACTTTCTTATTGTTCAGAATATAGCTTAATATGATTCACCTTAGTCTGTTCTTTTCTTGCGTTATCTAAGAACGCTTGTTCATATTTCTTGTTCATCACCCTTGTCATGTTATCAGTGAATTAACTGTTAATCGTTATAAATGTTGTAGATAACCTCCAAGTAGCACAATTACACCTATCAGAATATTCTTTAAAAAGATTATTAGTAATCTTAGATTTGAAAATTGAATAAATTATCAAAGCTACGAATAAAGATAAGAGTATACCACTTACTCAATGTATTTTTATCCATTATTTTCTCCTGTGTTGTTTTTATGTTTATATATTTATTTTACCGTTAATAGCTTGACTAAAAATGATGTAGATTTGATTTTAGTCTCCTAGTATTCTTTTTATATCCTGTTAATAAAAAAGCTATTTATTGTTCATCTCCTAGTCTGAGGCTACCATAGAAAATCAATTTTTGATTAACCGAGTTCCGAGAGCAATAGTGGTGCAAAACTCTGATTCTGAAAAATCCGATAAAACCCACTTAAATCGAACTTAGATCTGTCGCCAATCGTTGAAATCCTCAACGAGGTGACATTTTACAGCAAAAATATTGCTCCTCAACCGCTCCGATCGTCCATTTTTCAACGTCTCCGAAAGCCAAAATGAGCCCGTCGTCTCAACTGTTATCTCTTTCTTTCATCTCACATACTCTGCAGTACCCTTAAGTATACATGTCTCATAGTTATCTATACTTACATAGAAATAGTAAACTCATAGCCACGCCAAGTCTCGTCGCATTCCCTCACCTTTATACTATTTTCACAAATGATATTTTTAAAAACTTTTGTATATATATACATGTCCAATCTCAAAATGAAATGTATTAAATAATTAGTAATATAATCAAGACTTTGTTTACGATGATTTTAATAAGCTCTAAACTACCCAATCAAGAATAAGAAAATATATCTTATACTGATTCGTATAACCTAAAGTGCTACTCCATATTGAAGTCCACTTAGTGTTTTAAGAGTAGTGATACTAGAATACCAATTTGATGATACCCTCAAACACTAAAACCGTGCTCCATACTGTCCCTAATCGTTTTTGTCGAAAAATGATAAATATATCGACCTTCGCCTAAAAATCGTCTCCCCACCCAAACCAAGCTGTTCCAGAGCCATATCCATAGTACACCTTAGTTGCATCAAAATAGCGAAAATATTACACTAATATCCATCCTTTATCAAAACTAAAAAGCTTGTCTTATATACTCTTTTTCATATTGATAGATAATCTTAGTCTTTATATTTTAGTATTTTTATGCTTTCTGGAAATATTTTCAATTTAAAATGCTAAACAACTGATTTTCAGTTCTCAGAAAATGATGATTTGTACACCTTTTAGAAAATGACCATTTTGTCCCTCAAACAATACTGTAAGACCAGGGGCTATTTTGCGTTGGCTCTTTAGATTTTCATTTTATTAATTTGAGAGCTCTTTATCACTAGCTCTAAGGCTCCGATCGTCCCTAATCGTTTTTAATCTTTGTCTTGATATATTTGTCGTTTATCATATAAACACGCTGAAACAAAAATAAAAAGCTCTGGTCTCACTGAAAGCTCTTTTAATTATTAACATTATAGACAATCCTATTGGTCCTCGCTCATAAGAAGTACTGAATAATATCCTTGTGCGTTCTCTACTACTTTAGCGTATAGATTGAAATAGGGAAATGTCTCGCACTTCATCTATGTTCATAGAAGATAGTGTTGAGTTAATCTCCTTTAAGTCTTTTACATTTACAACATCGTTCATAGACTTAACAGAGATTGCTATTGCTATTATTAGTACGCCTAGTAGTAGGAACCATTTTCTCAAAATATTCTTATAGCCCCTTTAGTCTACGCTTTGAATCTTTTCCCAAAGTTTCTGTTTAAAATCTTCATTTATCTCCAGTTGTGATAACTTATCTGTAAAGTTCTCTAAAATATACTTAGTCGTCTCAACATCATCTAGCTCATAGTCTCGTTTCTGAGTATTGCAACAGATAACTATGATGTGACAGTTTTTCATTAATCCCTGTAACAGTCTGTCCCTGCAAAGACTTGTCTACCTACCTTCTCAGTACCTTTATCTTCCCAGTTTAGACTAGTCATAGACTTTGCGTTTACCCACATTAAATGTTCTTTTAGTAGCCTGTTATAGTCTGCTTCGCTATATTCAGTCATTACTCTAATATCTTCTTCTGTAAGATTGTTGGCGTTCTCTCCAGCTTTAGCTATCGCTTTACTACTCTCTCGAACCTAGCTAGTTCTACACCGAGTCTCTATTAGCCAACTCATAGGGTCCCATCTTTCTTAGTACATTAGCAAGATAACCTGAGAATGGAACATTACTCTTTTCATCGTATTTGCACATTGCTCTCATTATCCACTCTTGAATCTGAACATCTCTATCAGCCTCATAAGGAATAAATATCTCAATAGTCTTTAGATGAGATTTAAGCATACCTTTAGCATAGTTCGTGTAAAACATTAGAGCTTCACTGAGGAACCCTGATTAAAAATCTGAGATCTCTCCAGCATACATTTGCTCTACTTCTAAAGTCAACATTTTCTAGTTCATTAGCTGAGAGTGTTCTTCTAATGTGATTCTCTATAAACTGAGGAGAAATAGTGTATATCCTAATTGTGTTCGTTTTATCTGCGTCAATGAACCTTGAGTAGCCTTTAAGCAAGCTTTTATCTTATTCAAAAACTAGATTATCACAGGTTCCGCCACAGAGTATTGACTAACCTTTGAGTCCGCCCATGAAAATGCTGTATCTCAGTCTTGCCTCCCATATCTTGATCAGTTACTGTCACAGTCTCTAGATATTCTAGCTTATGACCATCATACCAAGATATGATGTCGTCATAATTAACTCTGTAAGAACCGTCACGCTCAATAATCTTCTTATTGCACTTTATAAGCTTTCACATCTGAGATATCCACTTTAGCAACCTTAGCCCACTTCACCTTGTCGTACCATTGACTCGTCAAAACCAACTGCTTTTATTCTAAAGAACATGTCCGCTCATTAAATACTTTTACAAGCTCTCTATCGTTTCTAGTCTTTCACCCATTAAACATCACCCCCTAATAAAGTGTCCACGTCAGTTATCTAAAAATACTGCTCTTTAAGTCTTTAATAAACTCTGAATCAGTTTTTACCTAGTGCATTGATTGAGTATACGACCCTGATAATCTTTTTCATTATCTAGAAAGTAATCATCTTCCACTGCAAAAACAAACAAGTTGTTTGTTAAAGAGTCCCGAATCTTTCTCAGCTTTATGTCTTATTGTGATTTTAACAAGCACCTCATTTAATCTCCTTCAATTAAGAGTGCAACCCACCCTCCTCAATTTCTTTCTTATTTTTCGCATTCCCTGACGAGTCCAATCTTCTATATTCCTTCTCACTTATATTATACTCTGTCTGCCCTTTGCTCAGAAAAGTCATCTGCAGTCCCATTTGTCTCTTCATCACAACTATTTCATCTTTTATTAAGTAAACTGAATAATCTGTCTATTTCTCTTGCTTATCTGCTAAATCATAATCGTCCTCTAAAGAGTTATTCTTGATAGTTTCTGATAAAGTATTGTACTGTCTGTATCATCAGTAATCTCATAGTCGAATGACATAACTCCTTCCCCAATGTTTAGTATTGTATTATTTCTGGTCTACCACTCCAACCCTCTCTCAAGCACTCCATTATATCACAACTTAAGTCTTTGTCTTGTATTCTCTTAGTAGTCTGCACACTTCATTGTATTTCCATCCACTATGCCCCATGTCTCAGCCCTCTGACGAATCAACCGTAGCCATTTATATGACAGGTTGTCTCTGTCATTACTTTAGCCTTTTTGTCACCGTCACTTTCGCAAAATCCAATGAACGCTAGCATGGTCAGCGATTGCTTCCCTTGATCCAATAAGATATACAGCTCCACATTTATAGAAGCTATGCACTACACTATAAATACCTTTTCGTTAGCTATAACACTACTATTAGCCCATCAGCCTTTTCTCTCAGAGCTATCATCAGCACCTTTCTAGACTCTAGCTCATTATTCTCCACATCTCGTTCTTCTTCTAGCGTTAGAAAAATGGCGCTTTTCTTTTCTTTTCTCATTAAATAAAAAGCCTCCTCACTCTTTATTTTTGTTATAATTATTCATATACATTATAACACAAATTAGAGTAGAACGTCAACCATCTTATTCAGCAAATACTAAATAAGTACCAGTTTCATCATCGTAAACTGAATCTATTTTTATTTAAAGTAGTTCTCTAGCATGGGCTTGTCATATTTTGATGATAGCTTGTTTCTAGCATAATTTCATCAGCCACTCAGTGTATTAAGTTTTCTTTCGTCTAGCTTCATATACGTTGCTTCTAGTTCAGCATTAGTCTTTCTAAGCTCATTAACCCATTATATAAGCTGTCCATTTCTTTCTTAAGATGCTCATCAACAGGTCCACCTGAAAAGCAACTCTAGTTTTACAGTCTCGCCTTTAAACCTTTGATATTTCATCATATCATTTACAAACCAGTCCATTGATAGAGTCCAGTTTCGCCATCAGTTCACTATATCGTATCTTTAGCCTCCATTAGCACTATCTTTAACTATTACTTTTTAACCTTTAGAGCATTACTTTCTGACGTCCTAACTCAGAGCGAACCCATTGTAAGAGGCCCCAGTAGCTCCATATTAGATTCTATATTATTATCTTGAGCATACTTTCTTTTCCATTCTTCTTTACCTCAGTAGTTGCAAGATAGAAAAGTCTCACTCTCTAGCTTATCAGCTTCATCCTCTTTCTGCAGATCTTCAGCTTTGACTAGTTGATTCTCATCTTCAATATCCCTATAATCTGATTTTTCTAGTATTACTCTAGTTCAGATGTTTTTCATATACTTAATAGCGTGCCCGTCAATCAGAGTTACATTCTCTAAGTCTACATCGCCTTGTGCTTCTACATAGCTAGATAATCTCATATTGTCGCATACGCCTGATGTTGCTCTCTCAAAGTAATCATCTAAGAAGTCCTGACCCTGCCTCTAGCTGTTAAAGTGTAGTACTCTGTTCCAAGCTTTACAACTGCATTTCTCAGCTTTACATTCTCTAAGTACTCCATCCTTGCTAATATGATATTTTTTTAACCTTTCCATTATTTGTACCTCTATTTTACTAAAATCATCAAAAATCATACTTAGGAGCCTCCTCTTTAGTGAATATTCTGATTTTTGTATTATCGTCTAACACTTTATCAGAGGCTCTATATCCAAACGATAATACTATTGATGTTATATCTCTACGCTCAGTCCATACTCTCTTTAAGCTCATCTTCAAAGCGTAAGTCCATTATCTCTTTAAAAGTCTTTCCTGTTGTTCCGCCCATCTCTCATCAGCTTTATCAGCGTCCGTGCCTGCTTGCTGAGTACCCATCTTATCTAATGCCCTAGATAAACCTTCTGAGACGCCATCTCATTGTTTAGTATCTTTTTGCCTAAACATAAAGTATACACCATTTCTAGTATCATCTTCTCCTAAGACAATAGCGAATGAATCTTTATCTGTATTTAAGCCGTCAAAGTATGATTTATCGTTAAACTCACTAACTGGCAATACAAATCTGTTCTTCTCCTAGTATATCTTCATTAATCAAAGACTTGTATTTCATTCTGTTGCTATCCCATTTACTTATGTATGCTTGTCCTTCTGCTTGAGTCAAAGTGCATTTTTCTAGGACAAGCTCTGAATATAGCCATACATCTACACAGTGCCGTTCTTATCTATGTGCCATCTAGCCATCTATTTCACTCCTTTAACTCACTCCATATATCTCTATCTGTAGATATAATTGTCATTTCTCCTCGTTAGAGCCAATGCACCTATATAAAGCGTGTCTGCCCACTGTCTCGACCTGTTCTCAAACTAATCCCCTGTCCAAATACTAATACTCTTGCACATCTTCATTAGTTCCCTAATAGTGAATCAGTAGTCCAACTTAAATCTATCACTAGTACTAATACTCTTTTTATAAGTGAATAAAACTTCGTCGCCAATATCTGCTTGATTTACATCTGCAACAATAGTGTATTTCTATTATCTATTTTTAACCGTAGAACTTTACTCACCCTTTTATATATAAGAACATTCCTAACAGTAGTACTAAAAAGAAAAATAATTACTCTAATGAAGCCAGCTAATCTTCTTCTTTCTATATAGCCTTTATCTAGTATAACCTTACTAGAATCTGTATATTTATTATTCCTATATAAATAATCTTTATCTTCCATATTCTTCTCCTTAGAATAATTGTAAGTCGTAGAATATAGCTAATAGTGATAATACAGCAAAGAGATACCCATAGATGAAAGCAGTCTTAATGTCTTGCATCTGGCTTTTAGCTTACCTTTAAAGTCTTATCTTCTTATATAGTAAGCACCGTCATCGCTTTCTCGTATTTGCTCAAAAATCATAGCTATATTCTCAGCTAGTTCTTTAGTAATCTCAACCCGAACTCGTTCCCATTTTCATCGTATACTTTCAGGAGGTCCTCCTCTAGCCCTCTTATTGCTCTGGAATCTAGTCGCCCATCTTCGTCCATTGTTGTCTACTATATAGCCCTACTTTCTACCTTTTCTTCCAATTTGTTACTCCCATCGTATCATCTATATTATCCCACATAATTGACAGATTTTTCAGTTTAGTATTATATTAGTTGATTTTATCAATCCCTCTGAATTAGTGCTCAACATTACATCTTTAATTTTACCTTGATTCGTATTCTTGAATCCCACTTCCTCTTACTTCGTATTTTACCGTTGATTGTAACATCGTGTTACATAAAACCTCTATCCATATACTTAGATCTATCTTTTGTTGATCTCAAGTTTACTGAAAAATTAAATCTTTGAGTATTGTTTATTTTCGTTGATCCAAAAATAGAGTTATCACACTCACCTTTGAAGCTATATCTTCATCTGTCCGCTAAAAGCTTTATATAACACGCATTAACCCTATTACTAATATTTGTCTGAGTCCAGACCACTATATGCTTTAATATATCTCCTCATTCTTCACTGTTGTTTCTAAATCAGCAGCGTTCTCTGTACCCACCTAGTATGCTTTTCAGCCAACTTGACAGCCTGAGCCTTCCTAGAGTTAGAGAAGTTGATTGTAGATACTAGCCTATTGATACAACTATAAGTAACAAAGTTGCTATTGCTATTGTTATTGTCTTTTAGTTATTACCATTTTAAATCCTCTCTTTCTTGTTTTTAGTATGAAAGTTGTCTTGTCTAGATAGGTCTGAGTCCACATCCTTAGCGTTCTTATGTACTTCAAAATGTAAGTGAACTCCTGTACTCCAACCTGTTGTTCCCATTAAGCCTATAGGCTGACCTTGACTTACATCTTGACCTTCTCTAACATAAATCTGTGCAAGGTTATTAATACATAGTGTGTGGAACTCCATCAATCTTTCCGTGTTCTATCTTGATTCCGTTTCCACAAAATTGAATATTCTTAGCCATAATTACTTTGCCAGCTAGAGCAGCCTTTATATCTCCACTGCCAGCTAGTGTCTACTCCTGTATGAAACCAGTTCTGCCCACTGATGAAACCTCAACTCTAGGACCGCACATTGATGTATATACACCTTTAGCAGGAAAGTGTAATCTCTCAGAGCCACTTCCTATTCCACCACTACCTGCTCCACCACCATCTAGTCTACCTTTGCTTGAGCCATCTCCAAATACTTTAACTTTCTTTGTCTGCTTTTCGTATTTCTTTTGATAGTGTTTTTAGCTTTTATCTATATAGGGTCTCCAAAGTGCTTGTCAAACCAAGTCCCTAATACTGTTCTCGCTCTGTTAAATTGCTCTGTTAAGTCTGCTTTACTGCTATCATAGTGCGATAAGTCTAATTCAAGTGCATCCGCTATTAGTTGGAACTGCATTGATGAATCTGTCCACTCTTTATTATAGTCTTTTGCTAAGCATACTAAATTGGCCGCCAAAGTATCTTGAAAACCTAGTATTCCTAGCTTAATAGAGCCTGACCTTTAATCTCGCCATTCTTTAATTTGAGTGCTAAACAACTTGTATCACAATTAGTTATAGGCTGTCCATTTACTTCGCCATAGCTATAAGATTCTTTACTCTCCATAATTAACTGAGTAATATATGTCCACACTGTCCTCTTACACCTCTTAGTGTAATCATAATTACTTTTTCTTTTTCCTCACCTTTTTAGCGACTGTATAGCTAAACGCTGTACTAGAGTCTGCGTCCTGTTTAAACTCTTAAACCCCAAGTTTGACTAATGCTGATTCCTAGTAGTATTGCAACAAAGCCACCCTATGATTATCCAGCCTATAGTGATATGAAAAACAATAATATCTGAATTATATGTGTTATTACAGCTTTATGCTATAGCTAGTAGTTAGCTTTATTGTGTTCTTAACTGCTGTGCTAACTTTGTATCGTACTATTTGCTAGCTTTAGAATTAGCAACTTTTATTAACGCTTTATTTAAACCTCTTTCATCGCCTCCCATCTTCTTATAGTTTGAATATCAGTAAAACAAAACCCGAAACACTAATTAAAGCATTCCAAAGCTTGTCTGTTGTTTACACGACAACCATATTAATCTCTTTCTTAGTTATTTCATTTATGCGAAAATGTCGTCTGTCCCGTCTGAATCACTTGAACCGAATAGTCCATCATCATCACCGAAAACATCTTCAACAACTTCATTAGCCTTCTTAGAGGTGTCTTAGTGCTGTCTGCGACTGAAACGTCTCTGTTGTCTGCTGAGTAGTCTTAGCTGAACCTACTACAATAGGTTTCCTATTATACTCACTCACACATACTCCAACGCAATCTGCAAGTATTCTCTCTACTACTGATTCAGGATACTCTACCCATTACTCTCATAAGTCTTTTTTCTAGAATTAGCTACCTGAGACAAACATAGCGTACCCTGAATATTTGACTGACCTAGTACTTCACGCCTTTCCAAATAAGAACCCTCCAGTACATACCCACTTCCTTATAGCTAACTGAGCCATCTCTTCTACCTCTCAGAGTGATTCTGAGCTAGATTAAGAAAAGAAGCTATTACCTTTAGCTGATGTCTTACTCAATTTCTCTAACAAGACTTTCCTACTAGTGTAGTATAACTCATATTAATTCTCCTTCTTTCTTGATAACAAGAGTTGCCTGTTTTATTTCTATACATCTATTATACTGTTATTTTAACCTTTTCGTTAATAAAATCTGATTTTATTTTTCAAGTTTTTCTTGTAGTCCTCTTTTGCTTGTACAATCCTCTGTCCATCTATATCTTTGATTACTGTTCTGCTTCCAAAGTTTGTAACATTGAGAGCCTTCTCTAGTCTTTCACCTAGTTCAGCTAGTCTTTTCTAGATTCTTGTCCATAAACTTCAATACATCTTCTGAAGCTTTGTCTCAAATCTCACGCCTTTATCTTTCAATGCTTCAACTAGTTCGTCTGTTAATGCTTGAACATTATTCTCTGCTTCTAACATTGTCCTGTATATAGCCTTTGAACGCACTTTCTATATTACCATTTCCCTAATTAATTTATTGACTCTAGAGTTTCTTCAACCTCCAACTCTCCTCTCATAGTAGCCTTGATTGCTTTCTAGAGTCGTAGCTGTTGATAGTCTTCAACATTGTTCATCACAGAGTTGATAGCTTGATTAGATACATTGTGTCTTGCATTGTTGATGATCCCAGCCTTTAATCTAGCTTATCTCTTTCTACAAAGTTCCCTATTTACACTATCATTAACAGTTGATGTCTGCTTATCAAGTGTATCAAGTACTTCTGAACGGAATGAATCCCTCTTATCATCAAGTATTTCCTTCTCAAGAGCTTTAGTATTAGCGTCCTTAACCTGTTGCTGAGTTCTAGCCATATTTGCGTCCCCTCACCTCTACGCATTTCATATTGACTGCTTTGCCTGTACCTTGTTTTAAGTGAATCTCTGTATCTCTGAGCCGTCTCACTTTCGTGATTCTTATCATCTGCTTCAACGCCATTACTCGCTAACCTCCAACAGTTGCCTTACCAAGTGCTGAACCTTTCTTATTAACCTTATCTACGAACTCTCCAGCTTTGTTAGCCATCTTAACTCCACCTAGAGATACTGCACTATTAAGTTTACTACTTTTTCTATATAAACTGAAAAGTCGCTAGAACTATTGATAATACAAGCGTTGTAGCTCCTCACAGTATTAGTGAGTCTCGCTTGATAAAACAGCTAACATAATTATCATTAGCAATCCTATAGCAAAGTATTTCATTATATAGCCTAATACAGTTTCTAGCCATCCTGAATATCTTTTTACCTCTACCCGGATGTATAGCAAATAGTAAGAATACAGGAGCAAATACCATTAATAAGCTCGCAATGAATGAGTATGCTAAACCAACTATTGCAATAGGGATAAAGCTAATAGCGATTACTATTGAAGCTATTATCTGAGAGAGCCTAATAGTCTCTGCTATCTCCGTTCATAGCTTGCCACATTACATCGTCATTCGCTGCCGTTGCAACAATCTTTTCCATACTAGGTCCGCCAAAATCACCTACAGTAGTTGCAGCCATATATGCCACAGCTATGTTACAAATCTGTACTGTTTTTTCAGTCTTTATTACTTCGTTTATATCTTCATCTTGTCCTTTTGTTGCTAAGTTGTCAAACATAGTCTGAGGAGAAGATGTTGAATATACATTCACACAAAAGTCGTCTGGATTGTCTACTTTTTGATATACTGTATAGCCAATTGGAGCATTCTTTGTGTAAAGCTGATTAAAGTGATAGCCGAACTGTTGATACGCCCACCTATCTACTGTGAATCCTTTTGTTATATTACAGCCTATAGCATTGAGTGCCATCTGTGATTTACTATTAGTACTGCTCTGTCCTGTTGTGTATGATGTACACGCTTGGTCGTCTGACCTCTGCATAGAATCACTATCTGATAGACAATCTCCACCTGATAGTACATTCAGTAAGCAACCTGAGATTGCTTCATTAGCCACAAAAGGTGTTCTAGCGACTATCCAAGGTCTGTACATTGTTAGCAATCCTAATATGAAAGCAAATAATGCCCATAACAATCCACCTGGTCGTCTGTATCTGTGTTTGTATAAGTCATTGTAGATTAGCCAAATTGTTGTACAAAAATGCAAGTGTAGTTAGATCAAAAACACTCCTTTACTGATTGAGCCTATTAAGCCATCTCCTGCAACTTTATTTCTGCCTCCTGACAAACCTAGTATATCAAAGCAACCACTAGTACTATTCTCATCACAAATTAAATGTGAATCAAAGAACTTAACTATAACCATTCTTATGAAACCTGTTACTGATTCAGTTATAGAAGCTGAGAACTCATATATACCAGCTTTTGCATTGTGTCCTATACCACAAGTTAAAAAGCTCTTTTACCTGTTTCTTCTGTCTCCTTAGCTTTCTTTGTTAGCTTGACTTTGCTAGATACTCGTTATTCTCACTTCTAACAAGCCCACCTTTGTTTCCCCATTAAAGCCATGACATCTCTGTAGAACGTCTCCCAAACAGCTCTAAAATAGTATACTTTCTTGAGCCAGTGTCCTTTAAGATCAAACTCCAGTAACAGATTAATCTGAGCTTGAACTCATTCCCTGAGTCTCTACTTCATCACACACACCTGCACTTCACCAAAGTGCCTAGAGAGAAGAACACCCCTAGTGTCCTACGCTTATATAGTATTGTCTTTAGTTTCCCTTTATTTTCCATTGTTCTCTCCACTGTCTTGTTACATCTTTAAATCATCATCATCAGAGCGTCGTTATGCCAGAAGCTCTTATGTGTATCTCACCATGGTACCCCAAATATTCTCATAAAATAGTTGTCTGTAACATCTGTAATGTTTACTTCAACAGTATTGTACTGACTCTAAAAAGTCGTTTAGTTTGTATCGACACCTTTTGACCCATTTACAGATGTATATACAACTTATAGCGTCCTTTAGTCCCTCTTATTGTCATATCTAATCTCTATTAGAAACTCCCATCTGTTTTTATCGCAATTACTTGAAAAATGTCTCTGCCTCTCAGTATTCTTGCCACCATTTCTCTGCATCATATACTCATCAATTACTTTTTGAGCTGATTCAAACTTAAGTCCACCCTACATAGTCTTGTTCCTTAACTGCTGTTTGTACTGCCTTCCTTGCATAAGATGAGTATACATTCTCACATACATTGCTTTTTGCTAAGTCTACTATAAGTACTGCACATACAAGCATCATTATTAAGATGAAGATTCCCCATATTACAACTGCGTTACCTTTTATCAGTTTTTAACTCTACTTCTCATTATCTTTTACTCACTCATGTACAACTTCACTTTCTGCCGTCATTCTTACTCTATTTTTACCGAAGAACTTAGCTAATGCTAAACCACTGCCAGGAGTCCCCTTAAACTCATATTCAATCTCACAATAAACTCTTTCGCCTATTTTAGTTGTCTTTCCCACCACACTCAATCTTAGTAACCTTAGTATTTACAGCTTGATTAGATTCCCTTTTAATTCATTGTATACTGAACATTCTACAACGTCTGCTCCCAAAACTAGCACACTCACTAGAAACCTCTGTTAGTCCGTATTTTGCTGAAATCTTATTAGCGTCTGTTCCCCCAAAGATGGCGCCTGTTCTTGCTCCATTTTGGGCCGCATTAGCTATGATGTATCTATTGTTAAAGTAGATACCACAGTCAATTACAGTAAATAAAACAGCTATCAGCGTCACATTATAAAAATCATAGATATAGTGTTAGCGTCACCCTTATCGTTTTTTATCCTTTTTATTCATCTTAGTATTCCTCGCTCTTTTCTAGTGCCTTATAGCGTGCTAGTTGTCTTTAGTGCTTTAATGTCTTTTATGTATCTTGCACAATTAGCCACCATTCACTGTAAACCTCCCACCCCAACCATTTCTGTACACATCTAGTATACTAACATAGAATCTCTTTCTTGCATTAGCTGATAAATGCTTATCTGCGAATGAGTTAGATCTCATAGTCAAATATAGCAAATCTAACATAGTCTGCTATTGTGAGGATAGTCTAGCAGCCCTCCATCTAATTGGTTAGCTTCATTGAATGTTGTTCTGCCTGATAGTCTGTATTTTTTCTCTGCCTGAGCTTTTAGCTCACCCAGCTTAGCTTCAATATCTCTTAGCTTGTTATTGTAGATTACTCGCTTTGTATCTTCCTCATCTAACCTCAGAAATATTGTCTAATAGCTTTGAAACCACCTAGTATATTTCTTCTTAGCTCTTTCGTCATAATCTTTTGAGCTTAATCTTTAATACCTTCTAGTGCTAGTTCATTCCATTTTGCCACATCAATCTGAATCAATGATTTATTTCTATATAAGATGATACAGCAACCTGCAAAACTCTGTTCTATGTATATCTCTTAGTTCTTCTGTATAAACTGTTTTTCGTCCTCTGAAATAGTTATAGCCAACTCGTCCAATGCGACTGCTTTTAGCCATAATTGTCCCCATATTCACTCATTCTTGCTACAAATTCCCAAATGCTTTTCACATTGTCACCTTGTTTAATCTCGTTTAAAAATCCTTTCTTTCTCCTTGAAACCAAAGCATCTACATCGTTTTGTATCTTCTTCATACTTACCCCTTATACTGCACAAGTTCCTGTCTCTCTAAAAGTAGTCTTATCCTTATCTGTAACTGACAGTTTATATTTACTTAATACATCTACATAAACCTTGCATAATCACAATGAGCTGACTTATTGTCCACCCTGTAGTCCTGCCCTTGTCTCACCCTATTCTCTGTTTTGAAGATGAAGCACACATCACTATCATTAGCATACTGAGCCTTTGTTGATCAGTCCAGTCTGCTCCACCTGACTTATTCACTAATGCAGACCATGTCCACATCTAGATCAGTCAAATTTACAAACTCCTGAATACAAACTGTCCACTTTGTTGACTCAATCGAATGTTGTCTCATAAGTAGACTTGTTACCATTACCATCTAAAAATGTAATAGTTGATTTATCTGACTGCTGATACAAAAAGTTTCTTTCCTAGTGTTCCAGCATTTTCATTCTTATTTAGAAAACGCCCAGTGTTTCCAGTCCGCTCTAGAATAGCTATACTCTATATGAAGCTACTACATTAACTTTTTCTAATTGTCCCTAAAGATTCTTCTTTAGTTAGCTTTAGGTCCAGACTTCAGTCCCACTGCTGTCGTCATTGTTATCTCTGTCCAGTCTTCCCTTCCATTGTCCACTGTCTTTCTCAAATACCTCTGTAACCCTCTAGTGTAATCCTGTCTCTTTAGAAAACTGAGCTCCCCTGTCTGTCTCCCTGTCTGCTTTCTACTCTTAGATTAAATGAACACTGAATCCTCAGCTTGAGTAGACTCCCTAACACAAGCTCCTAATCTTTTGATTTTACCTGAAATAAGCAAAGAACTGAGTAGTTTGTATCATATTCACTTTTAAGAAAGCTACAACTGGTTCCTCGCAACAATTATAAGCCAAATTGTCCCCACTATTGAACCCTATTATACTGTTTTTAGCTTTTTCATCACTACCTCCTAGATGTTCTATTTGATTGCTTTACAAAATCCCGTAGAGCCTCCGTGATTGATTCCTGCTATGCCTAGTAAAGCTAGATTAGTTGTCTGAGAAAAATCTTTTTACATAGCTTACCACCCAGTAGTTCTTCCCCTCAGTGTTGATCCGCCTGCGTCCAAGTTAAAATAAACTCATCTTCTGAATATTTTGTCTTTACTTTCTTCTATGACTGCTCTTAAATCATCTAAGCTCATTAGATTCTATTGTAACTCTATAACTACTCTACTCATCCGGCTTTTCCCTCATTCTCTAAGTCTTGCTCTAAGATAGCTCACCCTCCATTGTGTTTCTAGTCCTGTCGTTTTCTGTCCTGATTCTCTTAAGTTCTATTTCATCATCTGTATCGTTTCTTCATAAAGCTTTCTTTTTCATTTCCTCAGATCCATCAATGAAAAATCTACGTTTACAGTGAAAATCCCAAGATTAGAAACTGCTCAAGAAAGTCCCATATAGCACTCAGTCATCAAGTCTTTTGTCCTAGAAAAGCTTAGTGTTGCTCTATAGCCTCTAGTTCAATGTTTCGTGCATTTGCTTTGATTTTTACATATCTGATCCGCCTTCAATCTCTGCCCTGTTTCTAAAACTATATCTGATAGTCCCACTCTGTTCTCATAGTCTGTTTCTAAGAGTCGTCAGTCGCCTATAGTCGTCTCTTTTGCAAGTCAATAGCAACCTCAGATGATACACGCCTTGCCTGTGTCCCTGAAGATAGTATATTATATACCTAATTCAGATTCTTTTGAGCATTTTTCCTCATTTGCGTCAATATCTACTTCGTTAAACTTGAATAAGTCTGTTAGAGCGTTCTTTAGCAATAAGAAAGAGTGCTTGAAGCCAAACTCGACAACTCCTATATTATTAAAGTTGAGTGCTCTTCTTCTTAATCTGATACCCAAGTATGTAACTCTTTTCATAGCCTGCTAAATATAAATCTCTTGCTTTGATTATTGATAAAATCTTGAAAAGTTTGATGATTAATAGCTCTGTTCCTATTATAGTTAATATACCTGTTATTATGTCGTCTCTGCTGCTTCCACCGAGAGTCCTCGATTATTAATCAATAAATGACAATCTATCTTTGTCCTGAGCTTTTGACATAGTGAACCCATAGCTGATATAGTTGATCTGTGCCATCTGCACTTTTAGAATCTGTTGATAAGAATGTGTGTCTCTATCTACAATTTGTAGTAAGCCCATACTTGACTTTGTAACAATCATATTTTCTATGACTGCACATAGTCATCTCAAACTCCTTTTCTTATCGAGTTTATTATCTTTTTAGTCATTCTAATACTCCTAAATGTTTACTTAAAAGTCAATATCAATTACTGTATATGTACAGTTATATATAAAAAAATAGTGTACCCACTTACACACACTATCATTATCTTTATTTGATCAGAACTTAACTCTTATGCCCAGCAACACTAACAGTCTTTTGTGTATTGTTCGTATATGTTTGAATCTTTTTGCTTGCTGTGTCAACAATCATTCTTTCGCCATCTGTCCACATACTAACTGAGTTTTTACCCACTGTTACAGTATTCACTTTAGCTTTTTCATTGTTTCCATTAGTCTGCTCTTGTTTCCTTTCAAGAGCTTTTGCTCATCAACAGTTTCTCCCTCAGTTCTTCAAGAGCTTTTGATAGCTTTGCTCAGATCCATAACCCCCATCACCCTCACACGCAAATCTAAATCAAGAGTTTCGCCATCGTAAGCATTCAGTTTATTCTCAAACTCTGAATCTTTCCACTTCCTGCTGTTTCTTCATCAAAGATTACTTGTGTATACCTGAGTAACTTGAGCACTTTAAGTAATCATCATAGATACCAGCGTCTTTAGAGCTTCAATATCGACTGACTTTTCTTTCAGAACCTTTAACTGTTGTAATCTTTACCAATCTCAGTATCTAAAGACTTTACATCAACAGCTTGTAGTTGTTTGTAAATATCTGCTTTTAGTTTTCTTTTTAAGATTGCGTCCATCTGTTTCAGATTGTACTAAAGTTCTGTAGTTGTAGTATAGCTTTTTCTGTGTCCTTAGTATCCAACATACTCACCATTAACTGCTATCCCAAACTCTTTATTGTCTATGAATCTCTGTAACTGTTGATTCAAATCATCTGCCACAGCTTGAGCTGATTCCACATCTTTGAAATGTGCGCCTATTCCTCCATGTCCGTCCTTTAACGCTTCTACATACTCACCATTTTACCTATGTCTTTACATTACTTCTGTTGAGTCATTTCTACTTACTTCTATTCCATCAATTACCATATTCTTGATACCAGCTTTGTTCCATAAAGACTTCTATGTTAGCTTGTAGTTCCATCATATGTCTTTTTCTTTTCTATTTCTTCATTTAAAGCTTCTAGCTGTTTTGCTAATTCTATATCTGTCATTATATTAACTCCTCTAACATCTTACCAAAGTTATCGTTTACTTGTTTTACTCTATTTGTTAGCCATTCCTTTTGCTTTTGTGCTGATTCTTGCAACTTATCATAGTTTTTCTGCACATATTGTAGGCAATCTTCAAGATTGTCATATATCAGCTCAGCCATCTCATCATAGTGCTATCGTATGTATTACAATAATCTCTTGAGAACATCACTGGAATACCGTAGTCTATTAGTTCATAGTTAGAGTACTCCATACCTATTTCCCAATATTTCTGATTCTTGATTATGTAGTTATCATCTTTCTTTAAATGCTCTGAATATTCTCTCGCTAAAGTGAAACCATATAGCAACGCCTATCTTTGAGTATACTAAGTCTTGTTCTTGAAAAAGTAAATCTAGCCACAAACTGCACTTGTTCTATCTGAGTCCAGTTATAATCAATAATGTCCATAGCCATCTTTTAGCTTACCATCTTTCATAAACTACACCTAGTATACTAAAGTCACCACCAAAAGTATGCTATTAACTCAAAACATCAGAAGTTTACTCTCTATATACATATCCACTCACTATTTAAAGCTTTCTACCATCTGTCTGAGTAATCTACCTGAACCCCTAAATAGTCTCACTTGAACAGTATCCTATAGTTCGCTCTCTGTTTTCAATAGCTTTGTCTTTTATCGTGTATATATTAAAATCAACTTTCTTATAGTCTTTTGTAAATCTGCTCCAATTATCTTTAGACAAGCCTGTTGTCTCAAATACTATCGAATCTTTCTTTAATTACATTCTGTTCTAAATCTTCTAATTTGTCTAATGAATCACGACCGCTAAAGCAATGCGCCTCTTCTAGAGCAATCTATCATAATTATTTTACAACTGCTTTCGCTCATAGTTAGTGTACTTACAAAGTTTGCTAGCTCTTTTTCTTGTTCTGTCATTAAACAACCTATGAAAAAGAGTACTTGTCTTTAGTTTTCCACCCTTGTCATATAAGTCATAATAAGATGTATATATCTATTCCTCTGTGTTTTTTATACACCATATTGTAGATTTAAACAATACATTTATTCCGTACATATCGTTCATTCTTAGAGGGCGCCACTGATCCTCCGCTATCATCGAACCCTGTTTTCTGCTATCCAACAAATATCTTTAAAAATCTTATTCAAAGCTTACTTCTTTCTTAAAAATACTTAACTACTATTCTTTCTTTACCTGAACCCATAGTCAAGCTTTCATCATAACCCATTTTCTTTATCAAGTCTGATACATCAAAATCATCTGAGTATAAGTATCTTTTTCTATTCCATACTGTTTACAGATAGACTGTTCTAGATAGTTAAATGAGTCTCTGTGTCTTTAAAAGCTCAATTAGAAGTCCCAGTTCATCTGGCACTTTGTCCCACATCACCGTAAGCTGATCTCCTTGAATCAGTAGTACTATAAATGCCTTTTGCCATAGAAGATTGCCCCACCGTTCGCATTACCGACACCATTACGCTCACCTCTATAACATTTACCAACTATCTTGCTCTTACTGTATGTGCCTATATCATTTAAGAGTACTGCTTTAGGTAACTCAATGTTCTCTAATTCCCCAAATCTTTGAGCTTTCTCTTAGCTTCCTGTTCTTCTCTCTCTAGTGATTGCTTTCGCCTTCAAACTCTGCGTGTAATGCCTCAATCTCTTCCTTACTTGCTAGCCCATCTAAACGCTCTAGTCCTAGTCTTCCATTAATACGCTTTACATATAGCTTACGCTTATTAATCATAGACTTGTCTGTAGGCTGCCAAGCAAGTAATATCGCCTTATCTCTCAGTAGAGCTTTAGTTTCTCTAGCATAGACTTACCTGTCTTTTCTATTAAGTCTATTTCCTGTTTTTCTGTCAAACCCTTCATCAGTCGCCTTCTTTTGTAGCATACTAACTCTTGATAGTCCTCAGCTGAAGCATATCTGTCACTCTCTGTTACTTCACCTGTAAGAGTGTAGTTCTCATTAGCTCACTTCTTTCATTGATAGTATCTGAATATATCTGAGCTGCCTGTGTCTGAAAAATGACCCCTAATCGCACTCTTTCAGTGAGCTTGCATACATACAGTCTCACCTTTCAGTTATATGAAAAAGCTTAGCTGTTTTAGTCATTATATCACCTCTTTCAACCCAAATCTAATCGAAATATCACTACTGTGTTATTATATACAGAGATATATGGACTCCACTGAGCCTCAACGATTTTTGTAGTAAACTTGATATATTTATCGTTTATAAACTAAAAATCGCTGAGACGAATCCGAGCTTCCTAGAGCTATATGCTGTTTTTATAGTAAAATAGTTTACTCCATAGCTGATGTTAATAATCTGTAATCATCTTCTGACATTTCTATTCCCATCAACTCATTTTCTGATTCTACTTTTCTTTATTCTCTTTATATATTGTCGCCATTTCATTAGAACCTTGAATATTTACAGTCGATTATGTTGCTCATATACTCATCTAGCCAACCTTCATCTGCAAAGAATCCTTGTGCTTTAAAGTGTCCACCACTATGTATCTGCAAACCTATTCTTCCTGTGTCTTAGATGCTCAGTTGTCTCAAAGTTGCTATTGAATAACATACCTGAAATAGTTGGTCGCGAACCACAAGCAACCTTTAGAGCCGTTCTGTCTAATCTGCATGAAAACAACGATCTGATGAGTCCTGAGCAAAGCATACTACCCCAACCTGCTCCCACGTAGGTCTTGCTATTGATTCTAAAGCGTTCTGACATTGTCCCTCAAACTCAGCTTTCTCTTGTGTTTCTTCTGACTTGCCTTTTGAAGTCGCTTTCAGTAACTCAGCCATCTCGTCAACATTTATCATAATAGCTGAGCTTTTGTTCTTCATCCATTCTGCCCAGTTGTTGATTCCTCTAGCTCCATTTCTTCAAAGCGTTCCATCATAACTGCTTTGGATATTGCCGATAGCGTTGGTTCCGTGTCCTCGTGTCTGTCGCAACATGCTGTAATTACGATACATAGCATCTCAACTCCGCTTCATATCTATGATGATTAAGAACCACTTCTCTGACCTTAATAGACAACTTATGATTTATGTTTCTTTGAACTGATTTACCACCACCTGTAACCCCTGCCCATGTATGAGTTCAACCAAATCTGAGCCATACTTAATATGACTTTTCTTAAGTATTTTTCCCTTGTGCTCCGTTAACCACTAAAGCCTACTAATCTTACTTTCTTTACCGTCGAACTCCTGTGCACCCCACCTCTAGAGCCTATCCCCAAGTCAATGACCATTGCACTATGTCATTTAACAAGTATCTCTTATTCCATATAGCAAGATTATCCAGAGTTCCTGCAATCTTAGATAAGCTATTTGATTAGTAGTGTCCCAGCCTTCTCTGCTCGTCCGTACTGTCTACTCCTGCCCTCGACCTCACTGAATGTAGACGACATCTTATCTAAGAAAGTATCTTTCAGACTGTCATAAAGAATTAAACTTGTTAGCTTTTAGTCTCGATGAAACGTTTTCTGTGAGCTCATCCCACTTATATCGTCTATTTCATTGTAGTATGTATATGAGTAGAGTTAGTTTAGATAAACCCATTGAACCCTCTCTTGAACTCTCAAGAATCTCTACAAAGAATCTCTTTGTCCTGTCTTTTGTGCTAATTTAATGTTACAGTATTATTCTCATCATCCCAACCATCGTTCTCATCTACTCTCCAATAACCTTTATATGCCCAAACTTCTAAAAGCTATTTAAGAAAGTAAGTCGTTGTTTACTGAGAATGTAACCACCACTATTTTCTGTTCCCAATCTTCATTCCACTTTTTCGATCAGAACTCTTGCTTATAAGAGTACGCTGTTGAAGATGTGTCTATTAAACCCATCTTAGCTCTTCTTAAATACTAATATTTTATTTATGATATCCAGTTTCTTTGCGAACCTTCCACCAGCTTCCCTATTACTAGCACCTGACGCAAAGTCCAATTATTGATAGCAAGATTATTAACCACTAAAGTAGTCCTCCGATAAGAGCCATCAATACACCAGAGTGTATATAGCTATTATTAACTTTGTTTCCAAGTTCATTAAAAGCATGACTCCCTCCAGAGTTTATATTTCGCTTAAAGTTCATCTCTGTCCAGTATTTGAACCTGCTTTAGAGTTTTCTGAACCTTTACTTTACTTTGTTCCTTTTATAGCTCAACTAACCCAAAGTAGCTCCGTGAGCTAGAGTACTCAATGATTAATGAAATTATTATCTTAGTCATTATGTACTCCTCGTAGAAATTGTCAAAAGAGTTTTTGTCCAGCTTTTATCCACCTTAGTCAATACTAGCTTATCAATATGCTTTTTAAAGTCCTCTAAGCACAACCCTTTTTCGCCTGTTACTTTGAAATCGCCATCGCCACCTTTATCATCTTTTACGCAATGCTCAAAGTAATGTTGCCACTCAGCTGATCCCAAGCCCTTTGTAGTGCTTCATTTCTTCTTTTTCTAACTCCTATATCTTTTAGCACTTTCAACCCAATGCCATTGTATTATCTCCTATTTTAATAGAGCTTTTGTACTGTTTTAGTTCATTAATAGTTTCTATATCGTCCATAGCCTCTATGATTATACTTTATCTGTTGCTTTGATTGTTACAGTTTCTAATCCCTGTAGATTCAACCATCTCTTACAGATGATACATCAAAGTTTCTGAAATGTAACAATGAATACAACTTCACCAAAATCTCGTCTGATTATCTCTTTGTCAAACAAGCGTTGCCTGCTATAATTATCTTTATAATTCTCAACATTGTCCTTTAAGATTGATGTGTTGATTATTTCATCGGCTATTAACTCATCAATATCCTCTTAGTCAACTCTGAGTTATATACTCATTGAGCAATCCATTAGTCTTCTGCATATTCTTTACATAGTCATTCCATCCGATACACAATCCAACCATCTCCATACCCTCTGCTATATATTCACCTTCAGTATGATGTCTCAACTGACTCAGTTAATATATACAACTTGTCTTATATATCTATTTAGCTTTGCCCTCTGTGAAAAATTAAGTCCTGTTGTTTGCATTCACGAACAAATATAACTTATCATTACTCATTTTCTTTCTTCCTTCTTGTTGAGTGTATACTTTAAACTTTCGTCAACATGCTTTCTTTCCACTTTAACTGTCCATTAGAATATTTCTTCAAACATGAACTCATAGTAATAGACTGTCCATCTACCTCTTCCTCAATCTTATGACATTCCAGCATATCAAAAGTTCCACTTGTATATCAGTGAAAGATAAATCTGTTTTTCTCCTCTAGTAGTCATATTAGAAAATACCACTAAGTCTCGTTAATCTTTTCACATACTTTATAAAGAGTACTATCACGTGTACAAACAATGTCCACCTCACCAATTTCTTCCACATTTCTGTCATTACATTCTCCATATCCTTTAGTAAATTAGCTTTAGCTTCACCAGTGTCCAGCCTGCTCTTATTGAATAGTCTGACCTCTTTGACTTTTTGACAAGTCTCAGTCTTTGTGCCCAATCTGTGAACATATAGTCAACTGACATTAGCACGATTGCTCCCCTTTAGTCTGTTGCTCAACCAGTAGTATATAAAGTTCCAGTGTCCACCAGTTATTGAGCCTATTGAGTTATGCTTAGTGTTTATCATTGTAATAAACTCTAAACGTCCATCTCCTTTTTCCCATCTCTAACTCCACCATTAATAGCTCTCTCAATTAACTTGTTCTTTTAGCACTATCTGATGTGTTGAATGTAGCTGTATGCTCTGCAAGATACAGTCTGTCCCATCATGTACTATGCTGATGACGAGTCCACTTTTTCCTTTTATCTCTTGTATCGTATAATCTTTGACATACTCTAAGTCGCTCCAGTCCATATACAACTCAACTTCATCTTCTTTCCGCCCCGGCATCTGTGCTAAGATACGATTCTTCCAATCTAAAACTCTCATTTAGTTTTCTTTATAAGCTCTTAAAATCGTTTTTGCTGACTTTGAGATTATTTAATAGTATTTATCGTTTTTTATATAAAAATCGCTCCTAGCTCAATCCGTTTACATCAGCGATTAATTAAAAACTATAGTGAAAAATATCATCACTATAGTTTTATTTTCACCATATTAAATCTTGATTAATCTCTGATATACGCACTCTGCCTTATAATCTTCTACAAGTCTTATTTAAGCTGATAATGCCCAAAGTACCATCTAGTATATTTTAAATCATCAATAATGCTATCAAAGAAATTAGTGTTTATTCTTATCTGTTAAGTAAGACGATAAGTAACATTGAATCTTTTAACCAAACGCAACGCATAATATAATCAAAAGTAAACTTGTTCTCATCAAGTGTTCTAAAAAGCTCTCTCATATTCTCCATTATTGTCTCGTTCATCAGCCCACCAGTCTACATTCTCTGTCCTTATGCTTTATCTACAGAAGAGTCCTCCCATTGCGTGAAAAATGTTTTTCCCTCAATAGTATATTTATAGCCTCTCATAAGATGATATATTTTATCTTTCATCACGTGTGTGAAAACTCCATACATTTCCAACAATGAAACTTTTGTTTAGTCTATCAAAGTTTTCGTGATTGCCATCTATGAATAGAATGTGCTTATGGTCCACACTTCAAGTGTTTTAAAACTCACTATCCTTTCCTCTGAACTCCATACTCCACCAAAGTCACCCTAAAATAATTACATCATCACTAGTTGCACCTTTTTCTTTAGTGTGTTTGATTAGCAAAAACCCAAGTCAATGTGTCTATGTAACTTCCATATGTAAATGCTCATTATTCTCCTAGCCTCTCTAGCTCACCTCTATAATAGATTTTAGTGTATCTCAGCTTGCTCTAACCACGCCTTTTTGTTTGTATACTGATTCCTGCAACTTGTCATAGTTTTTCTGTACATACCGTCGCACCCATCTAAAGATTATCACACACTCAGCCTGTCCCCATCTATCATAGTTTTATCGCATGTATCACAATAATCTCTGAGAACATCACCGTCACTGTAGTCTATTAACTCATAGTTTACATATTCCATTGCGTGATACCAATACTTTATTCTTCTCTATATAAGAGTTATCTTTTATTATTTTCTGAATATTCTTTCGCTAAAGATCCATAGCAATTCCCTATCTTTGAGAACACTTTTAGCTTATCGTCTCACATTGACACTCAAACCATATTTATCTTTCATCCTCAACAATATCCATCTGCTGAACACTCATAGAAAAAGCAATCTTTTGTCTTATTCTCTGTCTCTAGTTGCTGAACATCTGTACTACCTGCATGATCCACCCTACTGTTCCCTTCTTTGAGTGCTTTGACCGTGTCCGTTCCTAAGTATACATAATCTTAGAACTCCGCCCTGGCATAACTATTTAGCAACCTTATTAATCTTTTCATAGCTACGAATCTTAGAACACAACCTATAGTTCCTCTCATCAGCCAACTGTACATTTTCTGAGCAATATAGATTTATATCCAAACATTTATAGTCTTTACATATATCTTTATAGCGTTCTCTCTGTTTATTTCATTAATGCTCCATATCTCGTCCATATCAAAGCAATCTCCTAGTTTCTGTATGCCCTCCCACTGTCAACTTTGATTGTTTCTTTCTTGTGCCAATCTATTAAAACTAACTTTGATTCAAACTCAGATTTAATCGTGTTTACAACATTACCTAATTTGTAATGCTTAGTACTAATGACTTTAGAGCTTATATCCAAACGTCAATATTATAGCTCATCTTCCTGTTCTTTAAGTAAACTATATAACTCATCGTAAGTGTTAGTACATTGTTACAGTATCTATAAGCTGATTATACCTTTTAGCAAGTCCAGCTTTTGAATATATGAAAAATAACACCTGGTCCCCTGAACCGCCTCCATCAAAACCTGTATCTCCTATCCAACATACATCTTTAGTAATATCCAAAGTATACCCTTTAGTAGTCGAGCTTCCAATTCTTAATAGCTTTTCTGCTTCTCGCATCTCTACCACTTCTTTTTAGCTTTATCTTTCTAGTTAAGTGTACTCCTGCTCCTATGAACTTTTCCGACCTGTTCCACTAGACTTTAGTGTCCATTCCTGAGATTACACCGATTGTTACTTTCTTATCCTTTTTCATTTCTTTTTACCTCTTCTTCATATCTTTACTTTATATATCAAGTAATACATTAAGCAACATCTGTCAACAGTATTTTAAAAATGCTAAACATCTGATTTTGAAATCCTCAGGAAAAATGATGATTTGTACGCCTTTTACAAAAATAGCCATTTTGAAACCAAACAACACTGTAAGACTAGTCCTATTTTGCGTCAAATGATTAGAGTCCCTATATAAAGAGCCTTTTTATATTCATCTGTTAAAACAGTCCCTCAGTGTACTCAGAGTACTTTTCGTCCTCATCTGTCATTAGCTTTGAGAAGATAAGCTCATCTGATGTAGTAATCGAAGATGTTTGTGTCGAAACCTGAAATGAAGATGTTCCTGTTACCTGAGTAGAAACCACTGTGCGTCTGCAATTTGTTCCACCAAATCATTGAGAAACTGATATCCAGCATCCTCAAACTTCCTCTTTATAGTGTTCAATGTAGAAATGTCATTTTCACAACCTCTATCGAACTCCATATCAGAAGCCACGTCAGAAGAAAACCATCCTTTCCACTCTGTCATTACTGCTGTATTGAAGATTGTCCCGCAAACCTTCTCAATATCAGTGTTAGATACATCTGTATATCTTTCACAACAGCTTATCTTATCTGAAAGTGTTTTGTCCCGATGTCCTCAACTACCCAAAACGACCAGAGAAAGTTATAAACTTATCCTGCAAAGCACCCTTTTAATCTTTCGTCATATAGATAGCTAGTGATGTATATATCAAGAGCTGTTACTGAGCTGTCACCCACTCTACACGTCATTGAGCCTGAACCATCTCATCAACTAGACAAGTCTCAGTCATAACATCCTTGAACCAGACTGTTCCACATAGCGTCCCAAACCCTTCTCAGTCGCATTTGAACGATAAGAAGCCTTTCTCACCATCCTCATACGCACAATTCTTTAGCCTTCTCAGCCACTAGTTCCTTATTGCCATTCATAGCTTCAATATGCTCATTGAATCTATGCTCATCATTACGAAAGCCTTTTTGTATACTTCATAGAAGCCTTTGGTCCTTTAGCATACTCAAAGCTATAATCCATCTCTGTTAGATGAGTTTCCATCGTTTTGTCCTTTCTTAGTCCTGCAACCATTGAACTCAGCTGATAGTCACCCTTTGCAAAGCTTTCTAGCCAGTAGTCTAGCAAGAGCCTTTGTCTGACTTTGCACCCTAGATCCAGATCCACTTAGCTAGTAGTGAAATCTGAGCACCTTCGCCATCCCTCACCATGCGTTCAAGTCTGCAACAAGTCCTGAGATAATTGTAGGCACAGTGCGACCCACGATCGCCGTCCTGCGAACATAACGATGTCGTCCCATCTGCCTAGTTCGACAAACTGATCTCTTAATAAGTCCGATAAATACCACGTCTGTCTGCTAGCCACTTTAAGCAAGCTCTTGAAGAATCCTCTCACCTGAGCTCACCTCTTGGTCCCTTAGCTTACAAAGATTCTTGATAGTCATTTTCTATCTTCATCATAAGCCTTGCAAACATTTCTACAACTAGTTCATTGTTACCTCTTTGAGTCCGCCTGACCGAAAAAGTCTAGATTTGCGTCCATAGTGCTATCGTATGCAACATCACCATTAGCTGTTAGTATTCTCATAATTAATTCCTCCAAAGATTGTTTTTCTTTCTTTTTCTTTTTAAAAATAACTATAATCGTATTATATCACTTTTTAATCTTGTTGTCAACCATTATCTCATAGAACCAAGCTTTTTCTCAATAATCTCTATGAATGTATCTTCATTTCCTCTGTGTCCATTCAGTCTTTCTGAAAAAGAATGACCCTGTTTCTGTCCTTCACAGTGTTTAGCTTTCTGTAACAAGCTACAGCTAAACTCATCTGTCTCAGTACTTCTTCTTCAAAATCTTCGCCGTATCCAAAACAGCAAAATCATCCCATCATACTTTTTGATACTCTCTAAGAGCTATGACATTCTTGCCTAATCGCTCAATAGCGTTTCCTTTAGATTGCTTTCTTTAAACCTTGTCTTATTCTGAGATTGTTAGTACCTTGATTCTTAACCCTCCTATGAGTAACATTCTGTCTTTGTTATACTTATCTTTGATGTACAAGTAACTCCATCTGTCGAAAATAAAAGACTTATCTGTTTCATAGTAATGTCTCCGCCTGTAATCTCAGTTAGTTTCTCTGTTATTTCATAGTTATATAGTTTTTCTAAAAAGCAACTCTATGTTGTATTTAGATTCTATGTACTCTTTCGCTTCTAGTACTGCTGTTCATACATAGCTTTTTCTCATCCTTACTTATTCTGTTTTTCTTGCCCTTGCACAATAGCCTCCCCACTCAGTTATTGTTACAGCATTATTTTTACCGTTTAACTAGTAAACCAATCTCTTAGTTTGCTAATCCTTTTTATTTTTGTCCAAGCTGTCTTTCCTAGTTGTCTGCCTTTTTCTAGTGCTTCTAGATTTTTATGTATATCTCGTACTCCCATTCTTTGCCTTTAGCTTTAGTTCTTCCCAAGTCTGAGCGTCTGCTTGAGCCTGTAACCCAATTCTCTGCTTCGTCAGTCTGAGTTCCTCATAACATTTTAGCTAAGTCAACTTTATATACCTTGCTATTAACAGCTTTTTCTAGTTCATCAGAGTATAGCTCTGAATCAATCTTGATGTACTTACTTAGAACGCATAGGTCGCAACCTTTAGATACTTATTAATCTTATAGTGTACTACATTAGATTCTCTAGTGTGAGACATCATTAACCACATCTTGTCCAATATTAAATACCCATTTTCCGTGAGAACGCTTCAAGCTCATCTTCATCACTGGGTCCTCAGTCTAGTTGTTTTAACTATTTGCTTATTCTCAACTAGAGAAATATCAGTATTCAACATCTTATGAGAAATGTATGCTGACTTGACAGCCAAGAATATTACAGATACAAGTATGATTAAAGCCATCATATATCCGTTTCTCTTTGTAAAGTATTTTTGCATTATTTTAATTCCTCTTGAATCATCTACTAGAATAGCTCTGTCTCCATCCCGTCCCTAATCGTTTTTTTATACGAAAGTCGATATATTTATCGTTTGAATCAAAAGTCGCTCTCCCGAAAATCCAAGCGTTCCAGAGCCATTAGTCTATTTTTAGCTTTTCCTACTAATCTATTTTTATTATATATTGAATAATCTACTGAGTGATGTATTCTTGAAAACAGAAAGCTAATTTTAGAGTTGTTGAAACCGTCCGCCACTAATGACTTGCCTTTATCTAGTGTGCCATAGCTAGTGTATGCTCCTGCACAGCCTCCTGATTGAGATTGACTAGAAAAAGCTATGATAGTAATATCCGTGTACTATCGCAACTACTTGTCCTTGTCTTTGAGCGTCTATACTGTTAATAGTATCGTTATTCTGGAACTCCCTCTCATCTAACTGCAAATTAGCGTCTGCTAAAAAGAATGAGTAAGCTCTTGACCCAAAGTCAATTCCTATAGGCTTAGTAAATACTAGTCCATACTTGTCTAGTGCTATTGCACTCAAGTTTCTACTCTGCATAGCGAACTCTTCCAAATCACAGAGAAAAGCCTTAAAGTCGAAACCTATGTATTCCTCTGTTAAGAATGAACATCTTAAGAAATCATCTTTATTATACTTAAAGTCGCCTTTACTTAAATCAAGATTGCCCTTTTCACGCTTTTTAAGTCCTATAGAGTATAAATCATCGTCTAGCATCCAGTATCTATCATCACCCAATGACTTAGTCATATATAGTAAAGCGTTCATAGTCCTCGAGCCAGCTATTAGCAATGCCATTTACTGATCCATTCTATTAGTTTTATCCTTCTTCTTGAATGAGTAACTTTATAATTACTTTCTTCCCGTATGCTTCTTTATATGCAAACGCCATCAAAACTCACACAGAAATAATAGTTTTATGCCGAATGTATCTAGCACTTTATCTGTATATGTGTCACCTGCTCTGCCATAGCTGAAATCATAAATATTATAATTCATTCCATAGCGTTCTTTGTAGCCTCTGCGTGAGATCCAAAGTTAGAAAACTACGATAGCAACCACCACTGTACATCGTCAAACCGTTATCCCACTATTATAACCTGATGAAACCATCTACAAAGCCATCTCAATATATTGTCTAGCATTATCAAAATACTCTTTGTCTATTTGTTCAACTTCTTCTTTGCTCCACTGTTTCATTCCACTATCATAGTAGAATGTTCCATCATCGTTAATTTGTATATGTTTTTAGTTTCTTAGCACATTAGTCACCCTCATTGTCCACTTTTGAAAAACTACTGCCTTTTAGAATAGTTCTATCAAAAGGTGTCAAATAATAATCTTTGCTCAAGTCCTTACGCTCACACCCTAAATGTATTTCTTCAAGTTTACTTATTATCAAATCTGCTTTTTCTACAGCCGTACATCCAGTAGATACATATATCGACTTCACATTTTGTATTATCTAAAACATTCATCTTACTATCTGAAATAAGTAAATCAGAATCTAAAGCTAATGCTTCTAATACTTTCGTGTGTCGCTTTACACTATCTTCACTGTCGTGAAACCACTGTCCATAGATAGACTGGGTCGAATCACCGTTATTCTCTTTAGTTATCTCAGTGAATCTCTGTCCTACTTTATCTAGTGTGAGCTCGAGCATATATCTTTGTCGAAAATTATCTATGTTCAAGAGCTCGTTATAGAGCATACTCACGATTTTTGCATTATAGTTAGCAACTCTACTTTTTCTTGTAGTCCCAAACCAGCATATAATCTCTTAAGATTTACTGTAACCTTGTCTGCTCCATTGGTCGTCTCATTAAATCTATTCTGTAACATTGCTAGTCAACTCCTCTTTAATATCCTTAATAGTCATACCTGCAAAGTCGTCTATATTATCTAAGATATATGACTTCTGCTCGTCTGTCAAATCAGAGTTTCTACCTTGTCCTCAAACTTTGCTCTTTCGTCATTAGCAACACTCTACTCTTTCTCTGAGTATTCTGCCAATTTTTACCTTGACCTAGTATTTCAGCTTTTTCTTTTCATCAAATACTTTAGCTATTCTTCTGCCTTCTATTTCCCACTCTCGACAACTTCTTCTGCTTTCTTTATGAAAATCCCCTCAGCTGCAAATCTTCTTCCTTAAACCTGTCAAATAGCGATACAGTATTCTCATCATTTCTTTGACCTCTTCTTAGCATACTTGTTTAACTTGTCTGCCATCTGCTCTCGTCTGAGTTTAGCCCATTCTGCAAGTCCGTATTCTTGTCTATACCCCTTGCTGAGCTTCTCATTGAAAAACCGATAACATACTCAACAATAGAATTAGCAAAGAATGATGAATCGTAGCTTTGTACTCGAAGAATCTTAGATCCTGCAATAGCTTGAATCTGAGTCCAGAATCAATGAATGTCTATATCATCAAAGTTCCATCTCTGTAGTTCTGACGACCTATTCATCAGTAATCTTAATGAGTTAGCTTTTATTCCTTCACAATCATACACAACTAAGGTCTGCTCTTTATAGTTATTCTCTATTGCTAACTGTAATCTGAGATTGCCATCAATTACTTGTAGATTCTTATCAAGCACAAGTAAACGCACCTCAAAAACCTTAATGACATTATCTATCTTTAGCTTATTTGTTTCGTTTATCAGCTTGAATGTAACATCCCTGAATAATTGACTTAATGTCCCAACATTCCAACATAAAGAATCTTCAACTCATCAAGTACTCTTTCGCCGTTCTCATCTTCAAAGTCTGATGTCATTTTCATGCGTTAGTTTCTGTAATAGTTAGCTTATTAAAAGATACACTGTTAAACACGATTTTATCAGTTATTTGTCGTATATCTCTTTAATAAAGTTATCATAGTCAACTTCATGTACCAGCTAATGTGCCAGTTATAAATACAGAGCCTTTACAACATTAATAGAAATATTGCCAGTCAACCCTGTTGCTTTTTATCTTTGACATTGTTATCTTCCTCTCTTATCAAATCTTACTTTATATCTGTCCCAAACCCTTTTTTAATCTATAATTATCTGTAGTACCAAGTATTCTTTTTCTTTATTCTCAGCCGTAGAAACTCATCGCATACTCTGTCTCGGTCTCATCTGTTTTTGCCATCTCCCCTAAAGTAGTTAGATTCTCTTTGTATATTAAGTCTACTATCTGTCCATCTTCCATAGACATTAGATAAATAAGTGCGTCTGTTATATCATCTATATGAGTAAAGTTCATGTCTGTTTTGTCCACTCAAAACAGCTCTCTTTATTGTCCACAGCTCTAAACAAATTAAATACTTTGTCCAGACCGTCCTCTCCATATATCTGTAAATCTTACAAAAGTGTACTTATCAAAGTTAATTAACTTAGCGAACTCCCTCTACGATTTTGTAAAGCAATACAATCCTTATCTACATATTGAGAAAATGAAGATATAAGCACAATAGTCTATCTGTATCTCTAGCAAATAATAACAAGTCAATAGAAAGTTTTAAATTACTGTCTATTAAGTCTTTTTAAATATTCTGTATCTAATGACTTAGTATTCTTTAATGCACCCTATATGATAGATAAAGTCGTATTTATGCTTATACATATCCTCTGAATTAATCTAGGAACCACCCTACCACTAAGTAACTCATCATCACTAAGACTTCTCTTATGTGTCAATAAGCTACAGTGTTAGTACTCTTATCTTCTTTCCAAAAAGCTTTTTAGCTAGTTTGCTTCCTATATATCCAGTAGCACCTGTTATTAAGATGTTCACTAAACTAACCTCTTGATTTTTATTTCTAGCAACTGAATGAATAGTATCTGAGTTTTCTATGCACATTTCTAATGCAAAGCAATATACAGTGTTCTCTGTTTCCCTCATTTGATCCACAGCATAACATAAGCATCCTTTCTGGCCCTCCCTAGACTCCAAGCATCTGCTTTCTTCCTCTAGAATAGTCTTAGAAGCTTTCACAATCATCTGAAAGTGATTCAACAAGCTCACTCATTTTAGCTATCCCTCATTTGTTAGATTTTTAACTGAATCTTTAAGCATAATCAAATTATCAAACTTGCTCACTTTTGTACTCCTTTTAGCTTTTCCCATAGTATCACCTTATAAGACAATACTCTCTGCCCAGTATTTTTATCTGTTATAATTTTATTATACCTTTTTCTTGACTTATAGTCCCTCAGATTCAACATATTCTCTTACAGTTTTATACTTTTTAGCTATCTTATTAGAAACCTTCTATTTCATCAATCCAGCTCATAACTACATCAACCTTTACCCACCTTCTTGTACAACTCATTAGAGTTTTGTATAGAATACAACTCATCAAGTTCATCATTCAAGTAAGCTTTAAGAATCCCAAGAACATTATTCTTACTCAAGAAATCAGAAAAGAACATAGTTGTCAAACCGTGTAGTCGTACCACCAGTTTGTCTTAAACTTTATAAGACGACCGTAGTCATTTCTAACCACAAAGCCTTCAAAGTTTATTGCATTTTTCTGAATATTTGTAGTTCTTCATAAGCATACTGAAAAACCTCTGGCCTAGCAAAACCAAAGTCGTTCTCTATCTCAACCTCAGTACAAGTTTCCCTAGAAATCTGAGCAAGCAAAACAAAGTCCTCAGATTCATAGTCTACTACTACTCTATTTACTCGAGAGACATACTCAAATACAAAGCAAGCGTTCTGCTCATGGTCCCGTGTCCTTTATAGCATCCTTATTATCTAAAGAATCAAAATAGCTTAAAGCATAGTTAGATATAACATTGTTTATAGAAGATGTAGTTGAGTTCATTAGTTCATCTTTGTACACACCTGTCAGCCAATCATTGAGCCGTCTTTCTTTTCAACACACTCTAGCTTATTACAGTCCCAGTATCTTAGAAAACTCGTTAGCGAACCTCGTCTGTAACTCAATCTCTCTGTTCCTAGTTGATTATTACAAAGAACTTTTCAGAAACCAACTAGAACTATATTATCATCATTATCAAGAGTTAAACCTCTAGCTAGTCTTACTCCTATCAGAGAAATCTGTCCACGTGAATATATGAAAAATGTAGATAGATTTGCCGTCATAGTCCACTTCAATAGCAATAGCACCATTAGATTCTTCTTCTTCAATCAATCTTGCATTTAGTTCTCTATAAAAACTTTAGTTATCTTTTTCCATATCTTCACCTCACTTCTTCTTATGTATTAATTATAACAAATACAAATAAAAAAGTCAACTATAAAAGCTGACCTTTGTTATAGATTATTTTACAATTTGATTGTTCCACTCATCAAATACCTCTTGAGTAAAAAGGTTGTTCATCAAGTACTCTGATAAGTCTTTATCGAAAATAAACTTTCTATCTTTAAACTCTGACTTAGGTATATCAATATATTGAGAAAGCTCTTCAGGCGTCAATCCTGTTTGATGAGTCCTCTTACAGTAGCTCAAGAGTACATTTGTATTTCATCTGTATTTAGTCTACTCAAATACTAATTGTATAGCATCACTCTTTGAGTTGTTTAAATCTGATCCCGAAGCAAAAGCTCTCATATTGTTATGTGAGTGAGTTTCTACACATCCTATGTTGCTGATTCAGAATAACGATGAAATAAGTTTCCACACTGAGTTTCTGTCTACAGTTAGCTTGCTTGGGATATAAGAGAAGATATTATCTCCCAAAACTCAACACCTCTAATATTGCTTACTTTAACCACTTCTTCATTTATAGTTATCTCTGTATCTCTATTGGACCAAGATAAAAGTTTACTTGAGCTCACACTGTTGATTTTGTAATATCTCATACACTTCATTGTATAAAGTAGAGCTCTACATGAATAGCAGGACGATTCTCTTTATTGCTACTAGTTACGCTTTCTTCTATGTCGACAAATGCATGGATACTCAAAAATACTCTTGATAGATTCCATCCAGCTCTCTGCTAATTCAAAGAGTCCATTGGCTAGTACAGTTGTTTTTATAACTCTTTCGACTGTGTTTAGATTGTCATTTGATGTACAAACATTAACTAGATTGCTCATAGTTATAATTAACTCATTTCATTTATATATTATCATTTTACTGTAATATGTAGTATTTGTCAATGGAATAGAATAGCGAATAAAAGCCCAAGCAGCTTAGCTATTGATTTATCTCCCTCCCAGTGTCCTTCCTCAGTGATTAACTGTCTGAGTTAGATATCCGTCCTGCACTTTATCTGCAAACTGTGACCAAGCACCTCTACACTTCTCTGGAGTTGGGTCCATAGCGTTACAAGCCTGGAACTCCTCATCTGTCATAATCTGAATACCCATTGTCAAAGTGTCAACTCTTACCATAATCACTGTCTTGTAGTTAGAACAGTATAGTTTCTGTCCAAGCTCTATCAACTATCCAAACCTTCTGGCTTCTGAGTTGGAGCAGTTGTAGAGCTTGAAGCTCCTGAGTTTGAACCACCTGTAGAAGGCTTGCTTACTGATGGCTTATGAGCAGGTTCTGACTTCTTGGCAACCTCTGACTTAGCCTCTGACTTAGATTCAGCCCAGTTTCTTCCTTCGTCTCCGACCCTAGCTTCATCTGACTCTTAACCTCTGACTTGAACCTCTGACTTCTTCTCAGTCTTCTTCTCAGTCTTCTTTGTGCCTTCTTCTGTGCAGTTACTTTATCAGTAGTCTTGGGATGCTCTGGCCATCACTAAAACACAAAAAGCAAGTGTGGCTAGCCCTAACAAAGCATACACTTAGAATCAAAGCTGTTAGCTTCTTCGAGTTGATTAACAAAATCTTTTACTTTCTTCATCTTATTCATATTCTTCTCCATTTCAGACCTTTTCGTTATTTTTCTGACAATTACTATATTTTCACATTAGCATACTTTTGGTGGTTTGTCAAGCACTTTTAAAACTTTTTATTCTTCTTTAGAAGATTTTTCTTCCTAGCCTTAGAAGATTCTTCTCCCAAGTTTTAAAGGCTTTTTCTTCTTCTTTAGAAGCTTTTTCTTCTTTGTTGGAGGCTGAGACCATATTTAGTGTTGCTTGAGAAAGCTATAATAGGTAACCCGATGAATGTATAGCTAAAAATCTTTTAATCTACCGCTATCAGTTAATCTAGAATAAACTTGCCAGCTATACCAAAGAGAAACTACTAGCAAAGTGATTGAAACCAATAGCTGACTCCTGAAAACATTCCTAAAAACAACGATTAATAGACCTATCAACCATAATCATCACCAAAAGTCTTTTGGGATTGCTTTATAAGAATTAAAAAAATAGAATTATTGCTCAGGCCCAACTTATAATGCTTCTGAAATATTACCATTGAAAACTATCGCAATTATTAGTAATATTGAGAAGCTCTAAGATAATTGAGACAAAAGAGACCAATCATTGTTTGTTGTGTATATTGTTCTATACATATAATACTCGATCTCTTTTAGTTTAATTGTACTTCTTTATAAAGCGTTTACTATTTTTACTCCTAGTCTTTAGCTTTCTAACTACTGAGTTACTGTTAATATCATCACAAACTAGGAACAGTGTATCCTGCTTTGATTGAGCTATGAAAACATATCCTTTTCTTCCATTGCTTTAACATAATCATTTCTATTAGTATATGAAGCAGTAGCCTACCTGTTACGCAAAATGTTATACTGTTACTCTTTACCTTATTAGTATCTTAATAGAACCCTAATTGATTCTGAGATAGCTTTAGCATTATCTCTATATCTAATGATTGTCCTAGCTGAGAGATTACCTATTCCTCAACCTCTAGTAGTTCATCTAGTGTCGCATTTAAAATACTATCTATATTCCCAAACTTGTTCAATAAAGACTTTGCTGTTGACTTTCCCTAAGTTAGGTATCTCTAGTGTAGTTAGCATATATACTCAGGTGTATTATCTTTAGCATACTGTATCTTGCTATATATTTGCTCTGACCCTAATATCGCCTAGCTTTGTTCCATTTGAGTAATCTGTATTCTTTAATGTGTCTAAGTCTAGCTCTAGTAAATCTTTTACTGATTCTAGTTTTTAATACATCTATAAGAGCATTGCTCATTCCATCAATATCAAGACAGCCTTTTGATACATAATACTTGATTCTATTCTTTACAGTAGACTGACAATTATGATTAGGGCATTCTAAGTAGCTGACTTCATTACTAGGTTACTATTACAGTAAGGACAAACCTTTCAAAGGTTCTATATCTTCTACATCTGAGTTATTCATTACTACTCTTTTAATATATGGGATAACATCATTTGCTCTTGTTACAGATACAACTGAGTTCACTTTTATATCTCGCCTTTTATCCATTCCATATTATTGAGTGATACATTTGTTATAGTTACTCGACCTATAACCATAGGCTCTAAGATTGCTATAAGACCTCCTGGTTTTGCCTGTCCCTCAAGTAACGCCAATTATCTTAGTTATCTTTTCCTCACGGGAACTTATAAGCTATTGCGTTTAAGGATGGTGCTGAGTGCTTCAAGTCTGCACTAGGCATTTTGATAACTATACCATCTGTAGGGGTGCTTATAGCTTTCTCTGAGTGTATCTGCAACTTCTAAAATATATTCTAAGCTATCATTTTCACAAAAGTTAACCATTTTAAAATCTGTGCTTGCTTGATAGACCTCTTCGGGAACTTTAATCTCTTTATTATTAACATCATAAGCTGAGTAGGCTACAAAGTCTAATTGTGCTTTATGAACCAAGCCTAATCTTGACTTTGAAAGAAGTTTTCCTGCTGAGCTAGTCCTCTCATTCTTAAAAGACTCAGCTCTCTGTGCATTGTTATAGATTAAAGATTCTTTAGAACAAACTAGCTCTCTTGGTTCTTTAATATTAGTATTATTCAGTTTATTTAGAATATTATTTACAGTTAATTCATTGTGATTGATTATGTACGATACATCTTTGACCTTGTGGCCTGATGCCTCTGTATATGCGTGAATGAGTTTTCCATTTTCGTATATTAAAGCTAGAAACTAATGCATCTAACTAGGCTCTATAATGAAAAGTATTATCTTTATGTGTACTTGTGTTTACTCTTTTTAATATACTGTTTTAGTTCATCTATTGTTTTAGCTTTAGCTAAAAGCATAGGTACTGTATGTTCTACATTTGTGACTTTGATTGTAGCACTATCGTTCAATATTAAGTCTTGTGTTGCGTTATCTTCTGCATACTGGAACTCATCATAATCATTATCTGTCATAGTGAGTTCTTCATTATTGTAATAAGCATCGGCCTGTTTTAATAAATTAAGTGTTGTTTCTTTACTTAGCATATAGACTCTAGTATTCTATTGTTGATTCTAGCTCACCTATAATAAATCTTCTCTGACTGGTGGTTTCGAGACCTGTCTTACAAGTAACAAGTATCATATACTTTTTATCGTCTGTGATAGAGTTGATAACATCTTCTGATGTATTAGTTGTTGCTAGAGCTTTTTAAATGTTTCTGCGTTTACGGTCGCTCTGTATATAAAGGTGTCTTTGGAGATACAAATAAATAATCAATCATCTTAAACTTATATTGTTTATGATTCTGATAAATATAGTAAATACTGGACGAAAGTCTTCTAACTCAGAACTAGAATCTGATTTTTGTATTATCTGAGTTGTGCTGAAATAGGAAACTTAAATAGTTTTCTTCAATATTCTGATTATTTCGACTATCTAAGAATACTGGTCGATCCCAGAGTACTCTTTATATTCATTATGAGTTAAATAAAAACTGTCGTCTTTTCCTGTACAACAAGCTCACTAAATCAATCTTAAGATATATGAGTTTTCATTACAGCGTCAGGAATATCCTTTTTATCTTATCTATATCTGGCTTTAAGTAAACATTGGTGAACTCTGTTTGGACTACTTCATTAGCATACTTCTTAGATAACTCATCTGATATTTGTTCGTTTTTGATATATTGCTATTTAGTATCGTACATCCCTGGTGAAACACTGTAGCACATATAGAAATCGCTAATAAGATACTAAGTATTCTTTGTGTTATTCTCTTATTCATATTATTTTCGCATTCTATATTTATTATACTTTTTATTTAATATTGACAAACTTACAAAGCTTATTCTATAATTACAAATATGAAAGAGTGATTTATATATGTGTATGAGTATCAACGGGCTTGTTAAGATTTGTAATGAGTTTCCTAATGTTAGAGTAAAAGCTGTGGAAGACAACCAATACGATGAGTATTACAACTCAGGATACGGTAGTTGGAGAGGTGATTATAATCAGCCAGCTATCTTCTTTGATGGAGCAGGCTATGAACTCTTAAAGACTTGATCCCATATCTGAGAGATTAGCTAGTGGAGATAAGTTTGAAGGCTACAAGGGTGAGGGACTCTTTAGTTTTGATGGTGATTCAATAGTTCACTTTGAGTATGGTGAGAATGTTATAGTGATTGGCCTCTAGCTGAGTTTGTCGATCAGAGGGATATTACTCCTGACATTGAAAAGTATATTAGATAGCAAAGTAAGAGGCTGTAAGGGGATATCCTTAACAGCCTTTTTCTTATCGCTTATTACAGCATACTACATAAAATGAGTTCTCGTGTTTGTTTGCATAGTAAAGCGATTTATTCTTTTCTTTTATCTTGATATAGTTGGTTAACATTCTGCTAATGTATGTCCCCAGGTCAGCTACATTGATCAGAGTCTATGGCATTACATTGGTTTGGTGCATAACTGCATAATCAATATAAGGCTGAACTCTGTCTTAATATATGCTCGTTTTACTGCGTTACCTATCTCGACTTTTCAAAGCCTTGTAGTTCGTTAAACATATAGTTAAGATTTTTAGGGTCATACATAAATCTCTGTATAGCTCTTTCTGTCTTAGGAATTATATAACAATCATCATAAGATAATATTGTGACAGACTCTTTAGTGGACTCAAGTATGCTAATGTGTCATTTGTTATTAAACATTAGTAGTATGAGCTCACTACGATTCTTGACTAATAGATGTGATGTATCTGTGCGTGTCATTTGATTGCTTAGAAATACTTAGCTTGGAACTCAGTTAGTTTACTTAGCATTTCGTTCTCTTTATCTGCATACGCTTGGACTCAGTTTTCAATCTTCGCTATGAAAACATTAGCATATTTACAAGTAGCAGGAGAGGACGCTGTACATATCTCAGGCTGATGTGTAACTGTTGAAAAAAATGGAACGACATATTGCACTTTTTTTATTTTCAAATATCAAAGAAAAAGGAGATTACTGTATTTTAGCAATCGCTTTATTGAGCTTCTCATTGTAGTTTAAAAACAGCTCATCTTCATCATCTGAGAACAAGCAATCTAAGTAGGGTTTCTAGAAGCTTTGGCTGAGATGTGTCATCATATTCATCATCTACTCTGCAATAAAAGCACTTCATCGACTTTGGACTCAATCCAAGTATGTGTCATTTTTTAAAAAGTGGACCGTTACTACTTGTAAATCTAATAGAGAGCTTACAGTGTTGTACTGTAATGATTTATCAGTCATCTAGACCCTCAAATCTCGCTTATAGAATACTGTTAGTATTGGATTCAAAGCAGACTCTAGAGCTAACTCATTGTCTGTTAATTCATATTCGATTGTCGAAAAAGACTCTATGCTCAACGGTTTCAGCTGTTTGAGACTATCAATGATTAGCGTCTTCATTTCTGCTAAATCTAAATCTTTTTGTGATATTTGGATCTATTATAGGCTGGTGATAAATAAACTATAGGCGCTATATCGCTGGGTGATTGGACTTTTTAAATCTATAAATATTCCCATGACCGTTGACGGATCTTACATCTGAAATAGATAAGTCTTTGTTCTTAACAATCATATCTCAGGCTTGTTGCAATATGGCAGAAATAGCTAGACGTTTAGCTTCTTCTTTAGACTCTCTGATAAGTAAATAATTAAGATGTTTTAATATCATTCAAACGCTTTGGAGATAACTCTGTAGATTCGTGTAACTCTCTATGGACTCTCTGTTCATTTATCTTGACGAGCAGCTTGTTGATTATACTCAGATGACTCTTTCATGGGACTAATTCGGACTCAAGATTATCAAAAGCTCTTGTGCTTGCTCTCTGATAATCTGCTCTCTTGAACGATTGTACTTAGTTCTAACTCTGACAAAGTTATACTGATTCTTCTTTGCAATACTTTTTAACGTATCTTTTATAGTCTGAACAAAAAATCTGTAAAGAGACAATAGTAGATGAATAAATTATTTAATCTGATCTTGACATTCGTCTGACTTTTCTAAATCTTCTAGTTCTGAGACAGTCTGCGTGTTCTTTTGCAAACTTTCTAAACTCATCATCTGAGACTGTTGATTAATCGTTCTATGAGCAATCTCTAGTTGAAAATGGCGGAATCATGTTGCTCTAAGTCATATTTTTGACTTGGACATGAGTTAAGAACTCTTTAGCTAACAAAGTTTTTACGAATAGACTATATGCTGGATCTCAGGGTAGTCAACTTTACTGAATCTGTATTGGCGTCTATGTAGTAAAATTGATTCAATCTTTGGACCCACATACATCAAGTCTACTGTGAAGCTCATGGGTCATGGACGGTTTTGAGGTTTCTATTATCAGACACTTTTAGGGATTTTGGTGCTAATGCTAATACTATATGATCTTTACAAAGTCTTCGGTGGACGGGTATTCTGGGTTGATGCAAAACTCTCTCTGGTAATAAGTAAACTGTTTATTGACAGTGTACTCGAGCAAATATAAAGCTTTCAATAGAATATAGCTTTTGTTGATTGACCTGAGACACTGGTCTCTTAATTGCTTCTTGTCTTGCTTCTTCAGACTAGCTTTCTTTCAGCAATCTCTTTGTTTGTATTTGGGTTTCGTGGGTTTCTATAAAATCTACTTTCATATTGAACGTTTTGGGTTGTTATCTAGTGAACATAATTCAGCACTCTTCGGAGACTAGCTAGTAGTCGCTTCAACACTAGCTGTTTGAATAGACATCACTAGTATCGTAATAGCAACTGCTAAAAACAGTTACTCTACTTACTTTGTTAACATTCTCTGGATCATTACTTTATTTGTATTAGGTTAGTATAGGTTATAAGACATATCAGGACTATACTAATATTTTGGATCAACTATCTAGAGTAGACTTATTACAATAAAAGTGAATAAACATATTGACAATGTATCTTACTTATGTTACTATATACTTAAGTTGATGTAATATGAAAGGTATTTATTTTTATGAAAAAGATAGCTATTAAAGATAACAAGATATGTGAGGTTGTTGGGCTGGCTAAAAGGACAGCAAATCTAAGTAAAATGAAGTAGAGGATATAAACGATTATGGAAGATTAGCATTAAATCTCAATGAAAATAGCATAAAAGAAGGCATTTATAGGGATTGATGGCAGCGATTTACTACAAAGGACCAAGAGAGTTATGCAGGGACTTTAGATGTTACAATCGTAACAAACGATGAGATAACTAGAAAGCTGGTTTGAAAGATACGATTACTGGGTGAAACTAAGTGGCAAATAAAGGTTTATGACAGCTATGTTGATGTTATTACAGCTTTGTTTGAGATACAGATAGAACTATGTTTCATACTTGACTAATGTTTTTAAGGGCGGTGGTATTTGCTTAGGTGGCTCACTAGCAGGAATCAACATTAGCAACTTTAAAAATACACTAGAGAACTCTGGAGAAATAGTGAACTCTATATTGTGTGGTACTGGAAATACAGACTTGTACTTTGCAGGACTTGGACACGAGATAAGAATATCGGTGAAAAAGAGCGAGATTTACATAAGTTCGGTCTCACGGTTATCTTTCATTCATCAGAATGTGGTACATAATCAAGAAGAGGCAAGTTTATGGTGGGAGCTATCATAGATTCAACGAAATATCGTGATGACAGCGAAGATAATATGATAATTGATGTTTTCGACGGGACCTTGGGGTTTCACTATACGATGAAGATTTACTTGAAAGATACTCTTTGAGAAACAGGAAGAACGAGCAAAAGGACAGAAATTATGAGGTATAGTTTAGTAGATGTTGATTCTGAAAAAGGTTAGTAGGATGACAAAAATGGGAAGTCTTTAAAGGCGTTAATCATTTGTGTCTATGGGCAAGCTGTTCACAGGTTTGTAACAGATTATTATTCAGACGACACATTATATATATGCTCTTGAGCTGGATAAAGATAAATAAGTTTGAAGATAGAAATATGAAAGAGCTTAAGGCTGATGTAGTCTACGACGGTGATTCGGACAGGACAAGCTGATTGATATTGTTGTGCTCGAGAATAAGAGAACATCAGCAAAGCGTGGAACTTATAAAGTACACGATAAAAAGTGTTACTGTTTTTCAGTTAAAAGTTTTAATATGCTACGAGTTTTTAAAAAGGAAGAGCGACTTAATAAGTTTAGCTAATATTGTTGCTGACGAAATACAGGAGCTGACTGGACCAATCGACCGTTTTTGAAACGATTCAATTTGAGGGTGGACTCAAATGCTAGGGCAACTAAAAAGAAGCAGGCTTATTTTTATCAGCAATCATCTTTTAGCAGAGGATGGTGAACAAATCACTAGGAAGACACTGAAAGTGGATAGATAGTATATACTTTAGAGGGCTTAATTTTTTTCATACTTTGATAGCTATCTTAGCGTCTACACAAGAATGGGAACGCTTAAAATGAAGAAGATTTAATTACTAGGATTATCAATAGAGTTTACTCTTTACTATCTATAATATCTGGCTTATCTTGTTGGAGACAAAATGTAGTACACATATTGATAGATTAGTATGCAGAATATAATAATACACACAATAAAGTGGATCTGAGTCAACTAATTGCAGATACTATGTATATTACAATAATGTCGAGACAGAAGATTGTTAGAACCTATACAGGAGTTTGGCGTCGGTTTTGAAGGTAGTAAATATCTAGAAGAAATAATGGCTTATGTTAAGTATGTTATTACTTACGATATAGATTTAAGTAAAGAGTCGGTTAGAGATTTTGCAGATACTTTAATTGAATTAAATAAATAAGTTGACAAATAGTTTGGACTTGTTATAATGAAAATATAACGATATAAACTATTTTTTTATTTTATAGGAAGAAATGCAATACACTATACAGAAGGGTGAGTAAACTCTTGTAGTACGACAAGTATTAGATGTTGTGATTAGATGAATTGAAGGGTCGACAATTTATGGAATCATTAATACTAGAACATCACAATCTGTTATATATTTTTGTTGAGCTTGAAAAGATTGATTTTTAAAACTCTAATTTAAAAGCTATAGCTCTGACTTAGTTTATCTAAGAACAGATTTGTGAAAACATAGAGGCGATTCTTGAAGAGGTGAGCGTGAAAGTCTGTTAAGAGTAGTGCTAGATATAGAAGAACTGTAGAAATTGATGGAGTTAGTACTACTGTTTTAGAAACAAAAGATTTGACTATGATTTTTACTCACTACTACAATTGGTTCTTTTCGGAAACTACAGATGAAATGCTTAAAGAGGCTTGGACTCACTTAAAGTTTTTGTATAGAGCAGAAGGCTATGTGGGTACAGGGGTACAAAGTAAGCTAGAAGTACTGGAAATGTTAGCAAGACAAGGGATAAAGATTGATGGGCACCCTAAGCGTACTAAAGACTATTTCATAGATGAAGATATATATATAGGTAATATTTTTGATTCTGAAAAGTACTATGCAGAAAGTTGCTCATTCAATTCAACTAATATAAGTCAACGCTGCTAAGACTAATTCAATCTATAAATAATGTTGACATTAAATATGGCATTAAATCTGTTTTTGGAGTGTATTCGGAATAAATGATAAAAGCTAACTACTCTACAACTAAAGAGAGCTATCACAAACATTAAATGTTATAGATATAAAGTGGACTTTCTCAAAGGACACAGTTAATGATTGTATCAACAGCTTTAAAAAAACGACAGTTTACTTTGAAATAATTAAAGGCATTATCATAAGACGAAGCTAAATGAGTACAGATCAAATGTGATGGGAGTGATTGATTATATATACAAGATGGCTATTGAAGATAGACTGCTAACTGATAATGATGTTAGAAATATTGCGAATATTCTAAGAGGCGAGTCTATTGAGGACACTGAGATTGAAGCTGAAAAGGCTAATGAAGTTAAACTAGAAAAAGAAAGTAGAGGTGGTGAGGGCAGAGAGTCTGATGAAGCTGAGATAGAAAAGAATTGAACTTAGGATGAGAAAAAGTAATCGACTTAGCAGAAATATATAAGGCTAAGATTGCTTCAAGATAACTCTAGAGCGAGCTTGCAACAAGCGATTTTAATTAAGTAAACGATAAATATATCAAGTTTAATATAAAAAAACGATTAGGGACGGTTTTCGGAGCTATGAAAGTATTAATGAATCAGAGTACATATAAGTATGAAAAGTGAGGTATAGCTATGACTATAAAACATTAACAAAGTGGACTGTAAAGACAGGAACATGAGAGAGTTTGGGAACAATACAGAGCAAAGAGGTATAAAGTGGTCGTAGTTTATGGGATAATAAAGAGTGGGGATATTTCTGAATGACACAATGCTAAAGGGGAAAGACTCAGTGAAAGTGTTCTATATGCACTCACTCTTGGTAAACTGGATTTTTGTTGAGACGACTGTTTCGACTTTTTACAGGGAAAACAGTGGTTTGTATCAACAAAGACTTAGTATAGATAAGATTATCGCATGAGTGTTGACAGAGAGGTTCGTTTTAGAGAAAAGTATTTAAAAGTTGTTTGAATATAACGGAGAGACTTGCTATGCTTTTTCAAGTGAAAAGATTTAAGTATAACTGTTAGTGATGTCAGGGTGACTTTTTAGATATAGTAAGAGACTAGGGCTGATCAATGTTAAAGAGTGGTAGAATAGGGTTTACACGATGTAATTGTAAATACAAAGTTAATGATAAAAATTGGTGTTACAGTTCTGATGAGATTTTTAAGGTGACTTTCAAATAATGGTATACATAATTAACTGTGAATATGGACAGATGAAAAAGATTGTATGGGGACTTTCAGATAGCGTAGTAGTTACTTAGATTCTTGTGCTATAAATAGTAAGTGCTGTTATTACAGATTGTCATATACTTTGGAGTCACTTATAACACTCTTTTTAATAAGGCTAAAGATGGTTTTGTGGTGAGACTGTTGATAAACATAAGGAATTGGATATTATGTTAAATGAATGGATTAGAGGCGTTTATCAGAGTTTATCTTCTTAAATTATTACAAGAAAATTATGGGGCATATACTATATAAAGTTTTTGTAAAATCACTTGTCGACAAGGACTTTAGAAGATTTGGATATAAAAAGATTTTTACAAGTAGTTGAACAGTATGTCGTAATCTCTACGAATGGTCGGTCAGTATACGATGAAATAGAGTATATTTCAAAAGGTGGAGTATAGGTATAACAAGGCTCATGATACGAGTTTTGCACTGATTCTACGATAAAGTACACTATGATATATAATTAAATAATGGAGTTGACAACAGCTTTGTTTTATGTTATTATGTTTGATATAAGACAAGGGTTGCTTTTATTTAAGAAAGAATAAACAGGATAACACTTGACGACTTAATGTATGTAAATAGAAAGATGAGGTATAATTATGCTTATAAATAAAACACTGAATGTTTGAGACTAGCTAGAGAGGAACATTTAGGGAACGGCACAATATAAAGAAAATAAAAGTATAGGGAACATGTCTATGGGATAATAAGGATGGGTGAGCTGAGCAGGACACGAAGATGAACTTGATAAGAAAGTTTTGTACGCACTAACTCAGTAAACTCTACTGTGGTGATTCGACTTTTATAGGAAAAACTGTAGTTTGTATCAACAAAGATTGGTGACATAGATGAGATTATCGCTAGTGTGGACAGAAGAACACGCTACAGAGAACAATGTTTACAGTTGTTTGAATACAAAGGGAGAAACTTGCTATGTTTGATAAAAGATTTAAGTGTAACTGTTAATAATATAGTAAGTGAACTTTTAGATACAATAGGAGTTTTAAAGCATTTCAATGTTAGAATGGCAGAGTACATCGGACTACACGATATAATCACAGACAGGGAAGACAATGACAAGTATTGGGACTATACTAACGGTAATATCTTTGAAACTCTCTCAGATAATGGTATTCATATAGTCAACTGTAAACTTGGGACTGATGAAAAGTGGCACGTGGGATACGGTATCGAGTAAATATCTGAGATTGTTGGATCTAAACAAGTCTCGTTTCTGGGGCATTTGTTGATTGGACCGGGTTGCTTACTCATAACATACTTTTTCGAAGGACGAAGTAGGAGGAAATGGACACGCGACAGACATATTAACAGATACAACAAATTGACTGAGATATTAAATAATAGACTTAGAGGTTTGTTTATCTGATTTTTATCTTTTATGTTGCTACAAGACAGTTATGGAAAAGGCTGAGCTATACAAAGCTTTTATAAAATTACTTATTCGTAAAGACTTAAGAGAAAATTGGGATATGAGTGGTTTATGCAAGCGATGGAGCACTATGTAGACAGTGCTAGGGACTCGTTTGGAATCATTTTATGAGGAAGCAGAGTGTATCGACAGAGCAAATAGTTATTAAAGATAATAAAATATGATTTAATAAGTTGACAACGATGCTTGTTTTATGTTATTATGTTTAATGTAAGACAAAGGGTGGTTTTATTTTAGAAAAAGGTAAGTAATATGAAATACAAGCAACTAAAGGAGCAAATAACAAAGAATACACTTAAAAATATTGATACAGTATCAACATTCAAAGAATATGAAAAAAAGTAATCTTATGGAGCTTCTAATCATAATGAACATTTTGAGCATTTATATATAATCAGACTGAGCTAGTATATGAAGAACAAGTAGAGAGATATTTTGACGACTTAATATACATAAGCACTAATTGTGAATATAGAGGATATTTGTAACTCTTTTACTAATATGGATAAAACGGTATACGATATGAATGGCGATAAGTGTTATTGCTTTAAGTTGGCTCAGTTTGAGGAAGTGCTTGAACAAAATAAAGTCTATTTGTAGAAATATAACGACGAAAATGATACAGAATGGCGGACAAATATAAGTATTTATTCGTAGGACTATCATAGATAAGAATAACAATGAATCTATTCTTGAAGCATTTAAAAATCACGGCATATATATAAAAGCTTGTATCTCTAATTCATTCAATCTTGATAACGGACCAGTTACTCTGAATATTTTGATACATCTGGGATAGTAAAGAGATAACTGATAACTTTGAGATTGATTCTAATATGTGGAGTTAATCGTAAGCTAAGTGTTTTAACTGATGTCAATTCTAATATAAGTGTAAAGAGATTAGAGAGAATAGCTCTAGCTATAGATTACTATTTTAGAGTTGTTTGAGAATCTCTAATGGCGAAAATATTTCAACAGCTAACAAAGGCTTAAAATTAATCTTAAGAACATATAAAAAAATAAGATTGACATAGAAGATTTTGTAAGATACATATTACAGATTACTTTGTATGACGAGTTTCAGATTTTAGCAAATATATTGATGGAAGGATCTGAGAGTTACTCGGTATAAAGCTGGGCAGGGAGATTCTATCTTGTGATGAACTATTGTCAGAAGATAAAGTATATAAATTAGAGGATATACATAATCTTGTTGATGAAGTATGGTACGTGAGCAGAAGAGAGTAAATCAAGAAGAATAACTATCAAGAGAGCTTCTACAGGTAGAACTGTTACTATGCAAGTATAATTATTCATATAAAACAGTTGACAAGACTTGTTTAGTATATTATAATAGACATATAAAGCAAGCAGAAAAGGATTTTTAATTATGGTAAGGGACGAACTATGTTTAAGGCTGGAGGAGCTCTTAAACGCAACAGAGCTATTCAAAGAAAATATAAGAATCAGAGGGATGGGGTGAGTTCTTCTAGAGATTAAAGAGAGAATCGAAAAGGAGAAATACTCTGTTGATGATTATGATAATAGTCAGAGAGAATAAAAGGCGATAACAGTTGATGAAACTGATGGAGAGATAACTGTTAGAATCATAGAAACTTTGAAAATATTGTTAAGAATCTTTCTGGAGCGACAATAAAAGTTCAAGCTTCACAATGAGATAAGGGTGACTTTTAATATGAAGTCAGCAGAGTTTAGTGGAAAAAGAGTGTGAGTTCTTATTGAGGACAGTAGTAAAGAAATGATAAGTGTACTGAGGGGTAAAAATTATGCTAAAAATTACAGAAAAAGAAGAAGTCAGTTGTAGTACTAGGAGCAGGCGGAACAGGTAGCTGGTTCGCAAGTATGCTATCTAAGATAGATACAGATGGCACAGTCATTATCGACGGTGATATTGAGGAGGAGACAAGAATGGTTCAAGACAGAACTTTACAAGAGATGATGTGAATAAGCTAAAGGCAAGTAATCGCAGACAGATATGGACTATCAGCTTTTTCTGAGTTCATTAAAGATGGCTCTGTTCTAAAGAGCATTTCAAAGAGATAGGTGGGGACATGTTGTAATAGGTTGGACCGACAATAACGCTTCAAGAAAGATTGTGCAGGACAGACGTTTGATGAAGATTTTGAAGATTTCATCTGGATTGATTCAGGTAACGCAGAACGCAATGGGCGAGACTTATGTTGCAGTTAAGGAAAACAGGTGAGATTAGCGATCATCGACAGTTTTTGATACAGTACTAATGAACTATGAAGGCGACGAAAGACGAGTGATCAGGATTTCTTGTGCAGAACACTCCAGAGTCAGCGTTTCCAGAATGTTACAGCTGAAATGTAACGGCGCACAATACTATTTGATGTAGTCAACATTGTAACAGCGGACTACTACTAGAAACAAGTTCTCTTGGGACACTAGAACAATGTCATTTATGACAGAGGAAGTAGTTTGAAGAACAGGTGTCTAAAAATACTTGACAAAGTAAACTAAGAAGAGTATAATATATATATAAAATGAATTAAGAGTTAATGAGTTAAAGAAAGGTGATAATTAATTATGGATTTTTTCAAATGTAAAGATGGTAACTACAAGAACAACATTTACAGTATCGGTGACCTAACAATCGAGCAGGTATTCACAACTCTAGACATCAAGCCTGAGAATATGGATATGTATGTTGAGGGAGATACTCTATCAATCTTCGCTAAGACTGGTTCAAAGGGAGCTATGTCAACAGATGTAGACAGTAGCGTTATTACAAAGGTTGCTTTTGTAAACGATAAACTTATTGTAGCTTTCAAGTCAGGAGCAGTGTATGAGTATCCTGACGCAACAGTAACAGACTACAACAGACTAGTCAGAGCTACAAGTGTTGGTAAGTATTTCAACGAGCATATTGATCCTATGGCAAACTACACTAAGCTAAGATAATTCGATATTGGGGACCGAGATTATAAAAGGAGATAAACTATGGATTTTCAAATGTAAAGATGGTAAACTACAGAACAACATTTGACAGTATCGGTGAGGACAACAATCGAACAGGTATTCACAGCTCCCTAGAACATCAGAACGAGGAATATGGATATGTATGTTGAGGGAGATACTCTATCAATCTTCGCTAAGACTGGTTCAAAGGGAGCTGTTAAGGTTATCGGTTTCAAGCTCCTTGTTGCTTGGAAGGAGCTCGAGACTCAGAAAGTTACTGTGATGTTCTCTGATGGGAAGCTTAGCACTCAGCTCAAGGTTGCACGACAGTTCTGGACTACAGACTGTTAAAGGCTAAGGGGTCGAGGCTAAAGACTGATGAGCAGAAGGCACAGGAAGCGCAGACTTTGTTGACAATCTTGTTGAAACAGAAAAGACAGAGGTTAACGGAGGACAGAAATGGTTGAGCTTCTTAAGGGTGCTCTTACTCATTCGCGGGGTGCAAGATTACTGTTTCAGCTATCTAGAGCAGTTGCGACGTGACGACAAAGTGGCACGAATTAAACTTAAGGAGTACATAGTGTGTACTCTTTTTATTTTGCTTGACAGATACACTTTAATCTTTTATAATACTAATATAAATATAGAGTAGCTTATGAAGGTTATACAAATATGAACAAAGTACAGGAATTATATATTGAAAATATAGTAAAGAGAATCACTAAGACTAGGTAACAGAAATAGGTATTGGGGGTGCTGGACCCATGCAGCTCAGAGATTAATAATAGTATGAACTCTATACAGACTTTTGCTCATTGTCTAGAAATGGAAGATATACTCATATCTAAGATAGAATCAGGCAAGGTGAAAACAAAAGCAAGTAGATGGACCCAATCTTATATAGCAGAAAATGATGAGGTTACTAGCTATCTTTTCTCTGATGTAGATGTTATAGCAGACTTGAGGACAGAGTTACACAGATAGTTGTTAGAGAGTGCTAGAGACTAAAGTAAGCTGTACAAATAGTGGTACTACCCCTAGATTTACTCTGGAGTTTGTAGAAGGCACCGACACTCCTGTTGAGAAGATGTATGAAGAACTAGAGTTTATACATAATCATTTCTGTTCAGCTAAACTAATGATTGAATTAGAACTATGCAAACAAGAAGAATATAGAGTTACTATTGCAGAGTTTTTATCGTTTTCATAATGGATGAGATTAAAGAAAAGAAAGCAGGAAGGCTAATAGTGGATCTTTTTATTAAAAATGCTGTGGATTCGATTTTGGGATTTTCAGAAAAATGATGGTTGTGGACTTCTAAAAATAATTTTTAGGCTCAAACAATACTAGTAAGACTAGGGGCTATTTTGCGTTAGGGATAGTTTTAGTTTTATTTTTTTCTTAATCTGAGTGAGACTTTATTATATATAGCTGTGGGAGGTATCGTTCGTTTTAATCGTTTTTATATCTAAGTTAATATTCTTAGTCAGCTATTACACAGCTCTCTTAGAAATGAAAATAGGACTCAAGATTTTTACAAAATACTATTGACAGATGATAAAGATTACTTTATAATTAACATATATTAAGATAGAGACACTTAAGAAAGGTAGTAAAAATATGACAGAAGCAATTAAGCTATATACATCAAGGATAATCTCGAAGATGAGCTGGGACTACTAAGAACGACTATCGCGGGGACAACGGAACTTTTGAGATAAGAGGTTGGCTCAGTAAAGCTATTAAGAAGTAAATGGCTATGAGATGGTTACGACGGGCTAGGGGGAAGAGATTACTGTATCAAACTCAAAGAGTTTTCGGGACAAAGAGCTATTATGTATGCTGTTAAGTGGTATAGGAATATCACAAAGAAGAATGGTGAAGAAGCACAGATTAACTTTTATCATATAGGAGATGAAAGACTATCACAGTTGACGATAAAGAGTTGACTATCAAAGACATGTGACAGAGTTTTGGAATGATGAAGTGATTCTCTTATGGTGAAAACAGGAGAATCACGGAGTTTCTGAAACAAGTGATAAGATTTATGGAGCACTAAATGTTCAGGTAGGTATCTATGTGAAACTCATTCACATAACAGTATGAGACTTTAGGGACTCAGGTACAGCTAACTGAGACAGATGCATGGTGGCTTGTATTCAGTAAGCTAAAACACAGATAGCATTGAAATGCACTCTTGGATTACTGTTAGAGGTTACTAGAGAAAAGATAGCGATCGAAGAGCTTGCTTTGTTCGTTGAACGTTTAGAGTTTACACAGTTAGATAGGGAAATATTATTTCTCAGGTTCAGTTATTGATGAGTATGCTTATGATGAGGACTTGTTCAGTGAATGGGATAAAGCAGATAATTGTAGGTCTAAGATTGTATATAGCATGTTATAAGTACAACAGAAACAACAAAGCTTGAGTAAGACTTACACGTTGAAGACACTGTTTAACGATTACGACTACTACAACAACAGATTACATCTATGGAAGCAACAAGTGGAACAAAGATTCTTACAAAACAGTTTCACTTACAGCACGGTTTTAGAGATAAGTTGCAAGACGCTTCTGAGATGGCTGAGATTATTCTTCTTAGTGAGGAATATATGTTAGAGCTAGAAGGCGTTTGACGATCAGAAACTTATTGCAGCTTGTACATGTTCGTTCAGACATTCGTTGATGGAGCTAACGGCAGCATATTCAGCTAAGACAGAAGATGAAATAGTGGACATATGCGATAGAGTGTTTAGACTATAATGATGGCAATGTAATAATTATAGAAAGTCAGTCAGCAATGACTGGCTTTTTATTGAATCAGCTATCTTAAATAAGTATAAAAATACTATATAGCTCTAGGAAGCGGATTGAGTTAGGAGCGATTTTTGACAAACGATAAATATATCGACTTTTGCATAAAAACGATTAGGGACGGTTTTTGGGCAGGCGGTATCTGTGTTATATGGTTCAATATATTCACTCAATAAGATTACTAACTAGATATACAGTAGTTAAAAGACAGAAAATACTATATGGCTCTGGAACGCTTGGATTTAGGGGAGAGGTTTTGAACAAACGATAAATATATCGACTTTCGTATAAAAACGATTAGGGACGATTGGGCGGTATCTGTGTTATATATAACAATACAAATAAAGGCTCTTTCGGACTGACAGGTAACTATTCTGCTTTTTCTAGTTTTCACGGGTCTGTGATAGACTTAGATATAGATTCTCTGTCTATCAAGATTGTTAGTTTATGATTGGAACAACAGAGATTCAAGTTTTAGATGATGCTACAAATCTTTCTTGATAAAAGCTATCTGTTAAACATCTGTTCACTTGGAAGAGTGGGGCTTTGTGTCATAATCACTGCTAAGGTGGTTTTATGTGTACTGATGGACGATCAAAGGGAGGCGTACTATCTACATATGCTTCATCTAAGAATGAGTTCGATGATCTCTACAAGGTTCCTCTGCTACTTCTTTAGCACTTTTCTGAGATTGTTTTATTAATCTCAATGGACTCAAATAGCATTTCTATATAATCGTTGGCATTCATCTGTAACAAGCGTTCTCTACGATACTGGAGCGGTGATTCTATAGTAACTAAGACAAAGCAATCTTTGATAAAAATAACGACTCTGGTTCTGAGTGCTATCACGAGACAACAAGTTATGATAAACAGTATCTTTATATCTATCATCCCGAGTTTCATTATAATAGAAAAAGGATCTAGTACATCTTCTTTATATCTATCAAAGTCAATAGGGTTGGGACTTTCACTCTCTTACAGTGGGATCTGGGTTAACTCTTGTGAGTTTATTCATATATCTTGAGACTCTATTGTTCATTTATCTGCATTATATTATAAAGGATGCTTTTGTCAATAAAAAGACTGTAATATCATTACGGGATCTAGTTAGTTATATAGCTCATGATAAGACAATGAGATAGTCTGTGTATGGCGTTCTTGCTGAGTTATCTACAACAACTCTTTCTATTGATTGAACGTCACTGCTCTTTATATTTACAACAACTGTTCTAGTTACAATCTCTGAACTTATACTGAGGAATCACTTCATATACTAAAAAGTAGCATTAGTAGGATTCTTAAGAACTGTCTACTTTTTCTTCTGTGTGGACTTGTTCTTAGTTACATTCTGAGTTCTTGACAACTAGATTCTCTTTGGTTGCTGGAGATGAGTGAATCTGCAAGCAAGTGTGGGATATTATAGAAACAGACCTATATCTTCGTCTTTTTCAGTAATAACGACTTTCTTATTTATTTATGACAGCGGGTCAATCGTTATGGTTTTCTGCTGGAACTCTCTGAGTGGGTAATCTAAGTTAGCAATGGACAGCAGTGGTATCAAGCTTATCAGATCATATCTGAGACTTCAGGAATATCTAAAGTAAACTCAGCTTGAGACATTTACTGCGTAATAATCAGTAAATGATAGATTTTTCTTTAGTTGGACAGGCTCAGTCTGCTCTACTGAATGTTTTAGAAAAGATAAAGTCTTTTAGTTTCTGTATCTTAGGGGACTGCTGAGCAGTGTGAGCAAGCTGTTGTTAGTTTTATTACTGCGATTAAGACTGTTGATAAAAAGCTTTTTCATTAATGTGGTGATAATGTTTTTAACTTATGTTATTATATATAGCTGTAACGCTGTGGCGTTTAGATGTTATATGATTTTTATTTAACTCTCGGTGGTTTCTAATCGTGTATCTGGGGCAATCTTAAAACTCTTATCTATATTCTTGGTTGGATAAAGGACTTTTAGCGATTACTTCTGTTTGTGTAATATCTGAACACAGACTTGGTTTAGTAACTCAGTGTTCTTTTTGATAACATCTGTCATTATCTGTATTGCTTTATCTACATCCGGTTATAGGCAACAACTATTATAGGATAACTTGTAGTTGATTCAGTTAAATCATTGATTGATTAGCAGATCTTCATTCAATACAGAATTAGGTATCACCTACTCTTTGATTAGTGTAAGTTCTAATGATTGCGTGTCTTAGTGTAACATCTTTTCAACGCAGGACATTGGGGTTTCGGCGACAATAGCGAGTTCTATCGTTTCATGTCTGGTGGCGACAGATAACTAACTATGAGGCGTATTATATGTTTCAGTGCATTTTGTAGAACTGGGAGGATCAAGACTGCTATAAGCAAAGCTGAGATTAGATAGTATACTATCAGTAATAGGTTTAAATGCGTCTATTTTAGATAACAGCTTATATCACAAATAAATATGGATATATCTATTAAATTGAATAGAAATAGGCGCATTAAACTTTTAGTTTTGACTCTCTATCTTTGAGTAAGAGTTTTCTCAAAGAGCGTATATAATAGATTATTGAGAATATGGCAGTAAAAGAGCATACTCATTTTTCATCTTGCTATACTATTCTAGAAATATCATCTATCTTAGCAAAGGCTGATAATACAGATGGACCTTTCGGTTGGCTTGTGCTTGTTTATGTACTTATCGCTGAGGGAACTTTATATGCATTTCATATGCTGGAATATCACTTCTAGTATTAGCAGGTTTATCAGAAAAGTCATTCTGCATAGCTACAAAGTAGTACACTAGCTCGACACTGCGTGGTCGATGAATCTTGCAGTGCACGCTTTTCTTCAATATACTGCTCACAGATGAACTGTTTTCGATCGTGGAATCTAAAGCAATCTTAATCAAGGTTTCGTGACCAGTCTGCTTTAGCGTTTTTGATTGTCATATTTATATGTTCTCCTCAGGCTCATGGTAGTTAGAATCGTGTGTTGATCGTGCAGAACTCTGATTCAAAGTCACTTATATCAACACTGGTTGCTAACATTTCTGTCGCAATCTCGATTTTTGGAACTCTGAGACTGCATTCATTCTTGATCTCGAGGGCTCAGGGACTCTTTGTGGGTCTCTCTGATTATTCTGTTCAATAATCTTTTTCAAGTGGCTTCCAGAATACTAGGCACATCGGACGACTTGTTTATTGACTTAATTGTTCTATAAAGATGGCTTCTTCTGTTTCTCTTAAGGTTTGTTGCGTCATAGAATATCTCTGTAGACTGCTTATCAGATGAAACATCCAGTCTGCTATTCATTAAATCGAACACTTTTGTATGGCTATCTTTATCTTGCATTGCTAGAGGTGAAAAGGATCTCTCAATGATCTGATGAGGTATAATAGAATTAGATGTGAGTGCTTTTTCTGCATATGTTGACAGCCCTACGTTCGCTCATTAGTATATAAACTGTCTCTTTTCATTTCATTATCTCGGGCACTGTTTCTTTATAAGATTATTCTATCATAGTACTGGAAGATTGTCAAGTGAATATATTGATAAATCGTGATATTTTTATATTGTTCGTTTTAATAAGGAGAGTGATTATTATTAAGAAAATAAAATAATTAAGAATACTATTGTCTTTATCTGTGATTGAGTGGATGCATGTGTATGTATTTGCTTCTAATATACAAAGCTGCTTCGCTGATACATGAAGAACAGACAAACACATTAAAAGTTGAAATAGAAAGACTTACTAAAGAGGGATGCTATCAAGTCGAAGATAGATAGCTTAGCAAATAAACTAACAACAGTAAATGATTTGACCCGACTCTGAGGTCTTTAATTTGAGTAAGAATACTATCACAAAGAAATCAAAGTAGAAGAAAAAGAAAGAACCTTAGATATAAAAAGTCAAACTGTGAAAATCAGATATGCGTAAAATGGAGCGAAACTAACTAGCTCAATGAAAGACGAAATCATATTATCACAAAGATCTGACGATTTGGCTACACATATCACAAGTGGCGATGAACTGAAAAAGACAAACTCAGAGAGTTGAAAAGATGGCAACTCAGTTTAAATGCTTATAATAATCTCATAGCAACTAAGACTTTGACGTTGATTGAACTGACTCAACTTAGAAAGACATAAGGGAGTATACACATCACTATATGGAGCATGAAACGTTCAGGTGGAAGGCTATGATTTTCATACAGGTGTAGATATAGCTGAGCTCCAAGTAGCAGCATCAAAACGCAGACAAGTGGCACTGTTACTCAATCAGGATATGTACCAGAAGGCTATGGAGGTGGATGAGAGGTCGGACGTGGTGCTAATCAATGTACGCTTGAAAACTAGATACGGTCACTTAGCTAAGAGATATGTTGAAAAAGGACAATCAGTCGCTAAGGGTGAGAATATAGGGTTTAATAGAATGACAGGTTGGGCAACTGGGTACACTTGCATTTTGAGGGTGTACGGAGAACGGAAAACTAGTTGGGTTTCTAGACTATTTTAGAAAAACAGAGTGCATATTAATAAAGAAAAGGCGTACTAATAGTATGGCGACTATTTTTCGTTCTAATTAACTTGTTAAAGATTGTTTACTTAGATGAATCTAGCAAATCTCTGAACAATCAGACACTTCGACTACTTCTCTATCAACAGTTTCTCCTCTCTCAGGCTGGAGGATCATATGTTGAGCTGAGGTGTTGAACAAAGCTTCAATAAACTCTCGAACCATCTCAGTTCTCTTGAGATCAGGATTCATCATAATGTCGTTAAAGCTCTATTAGCTCTGATGAATCAACTAGCGGGAGCAGCAAGCTGACCCGAGGTTGGACTAGTGGGTGCCCTGAAAGCTCTGAAAAAGCGGGACTAGGTCTAAGCATTTCTGAAAAGTTGCATACTGGCACGATAAATGCAGGCTGTGAGTTAGCTGTAATAGTAACAGTGAGGGGCAGACAAAGATCTCGGGCAATGGACATCACGTCTTGGTTTCTTTGTGGACACTCCTGTGGCTTTATCATGACAGTTTTAATGTGCGTTGAATAGCTAACTAGACTTCATACGCTGGATGTTCTCTCTGAAAATATCTCGACACTTGGAGCATTGATGGGACTCATAATCAGGCTGCTGCAGGATACTTGCCACAACGACTGACGAAGAGATAACTAGCTCGCTCAATAAAAAGCAACTCTGCTGATTACTGAGCTTTCTACATCTTTGTAAGAGGCTCTGAGGTGCTGTTCGGACCAGGGTGTGATGATGAGTGTTTCGGGTGTGCAATCATATCGAGACTCTGGAGGTTAACGCTCAGATATGTGGCACGTGACAACGGGTGTAATCTGTCTAGTCTAATCTTCGTGTTTGAGATGGTTTACAAATCTAATGGTTTTAGGAACTGGACGCAGGTTATAAATAAGCTCTATCTTATATATTAATGTGAGACTATAGGTGCTTATTAAATCTTAATTAATAGTTTCTTATTGGATCTAGGTCTGTTGCTACTGGACATATGTTAGAATCTATAATTTGTGCTGAATCTGTGGAGAACACATCGTCTGTTATAGTGAATACAACATCTTTCGGTTTGGGACTGTCAGTTATCTCTGAAAGTACTGTAGCATGGTCTATTATGCTGTAACGAGATCTTTTTAAATAACAAGGAATCTTCTTAGCTTGTCTATTGAATCTACAATGGATGTCTGTTCATCTTTTTAGTAATCTAGATAGTGTCTTCTTTACAGTTCTACTTCTTCATTCACTGTTACTATCTGCTACTTTGAGGACTTCATCAAGTGCTTTTGATAGTTCTTTAGTACTTTTCGGCATGTACATGACTGGACTGTTCTATTCATTATAACACATTTATATTGTATTTGTCAATGAAAAGGCTGCGACATTCGTTTGAGACAGTGTATAATTAATTGCTTTTTCATTACTATATTAGTTTACTTGTTCTACGATGTTTTTCTTGGCTTTTCTTTAGGACGGATGGCTGAAATTAACAGTGCTACAATGGCTGTGGACCCATAACTGAATAGCTTTCTAGACTCTCTATCTTTTTATGGATGTGATACTTTAAAGCAGCTACGAAAAGTAAGAAAGACAGGATTATCAATTATGCTAGATACTAGATTGGTGCAAATACAATAGTATTCATTTTTGGCATGTTTTGTTTAGTGTGTTTATTGTTTTGATTGTCTGATACATATACATAAGGGACAAACTTAGTAACTAAGTATACGACGTTGGTTTTCTTTATTGTCATTACATATCTTGATGTACGCTGGGTGGACTCATTGACTGTTTGTGTAGTCGGGTCGTCAGTGTAATATCAGCACATTGGGTTGACCAGTCTTATAAACTGTCTTGATAATAGTGTTCCTAAACGTTCTTAATCTTAACGTTTGGGGACAGAAATCAACTGGGGCGACTTTTTATCTATATGCTGTAAAATCAGATCATAGTAGTGACATCAACATTAGCGTAAGATTTTAAGGTGATTGTGGAGTTGGTTTCTTGAGACTATCATCCCATCAGTCTCATGACAGTCTTTTACTGCGTTTGGCAAGTCTCAGAGCTTCTTTATAGAATATGTAGGAATCATCATTGGACTGCATTTTCATTGAGATTGTGTCTGTCTTTTGTGAACAATGCATTCACTTGAAAAGCAAGTTTTGGGACGAGTATGGTCTTGATTGGTGGCGCGTCTGTATCTGATGTATATACATTAAACTTGAATGACTGCATTTTCTCACTGACTAACAAGCTATCAAAGAACAGACTCGTGTATTACTTTCATCTGAGATTCTTTTAGCTGAGCTTGGAGCACGAGTCTGGTTAAGACAGCGGGACCATGCATAGAACTTTAGTTCAACAGTTGCTTGCTAGCTTTTGGTTGGACATATTTAAGTATGCTTTTAGAAATCTCTAGCAAAAACGAGACTCTATACTCAGGAGAGTTTTCATAGCTTTTCTGAGATTGCTGTAATCTCATCAGTGAAAAGCATTTTCTGTGGGAATAAAAGTATTCTTTGAGATTTGCGAATAAGGGATTACTACATAAACAAATATTCTGAATATTTTAACTATTATGGTTTATTCAGACTATCGTCTAAGTCTTTATCTCGAATCTTGGCTTTGCACTAGGCAATCTTCTTTCGCTTTTTATCTATATATTCTCGCATCTTCTTCATCTTCTAGAGAATGGAGATCATCTAGGCTCATATTCAGTATATACTTCTTCTTTTAGTTCAGGCATGGAACAGAAGGCTGAATAGTGCTAGGAGTCTTGGAATGGACTCTATTAAGTCTACTGATTCAGAGACTAGCTCAATAGGAGGTAGCGACCAGACAGTTTACTAGTTTATCTACAATCTTCTGTGCTGCGTGGTAGACCGTCTTTATAAATCAGGAGCTCTGGCAATTTGGGCTTCGGGACACACTTGTAATATCAGTGCTTGTCGTTAATCCTGTCCAAAAAGATGTGAGACACAGGTTTGTCAAAATTGTTCTTTGTAGTGCTTCTTGAAAACTGCTTTTGTGTTAGCTCATAAATACATTATACATCATTCAATACATCTTGAGAAGATTGTGGCACTCTATCTTAAAGTTATCATCTTGTAGCACATCTTCAACGGGGATATTGCAGGGGTTATCTTTTTCTAGTGAGGACTATCGTTATTAAACTGTTTTCTTAAAGGACTCAGGAATAGACTCTAAAGACTTCTTCATTAGGAATTGTGATACTTTTCTTGCAGCAGGCTTTGTTTCATCTACAAACTCTGGGTCGGATGTCAACTTAGTAATGTAGTATGCTTGAGCTTTTAAAGTTGTTATTCTTAGATGGAGCTGACAATGTTTGGAACTCATCAGGCTCTACTTTATACACTTTTTCAGTAACAGTGCTAACAATAGAATCTCTAGCATTTTTCTATTCAAAGATAATATATTAGAGTTTCGCGAACATATTGGACCCTATAAGTTGTCTTATCTACTTTTGATACAATCTGTGAAAACATTAAAGCTGTCTTTTTCTGTGGTTTATGTACTATGAATGTATTGATAGTATCATACAAAGCTAATAAAGTATCTTCTGAGTTCTGTGTGGCGACTTTGAAATCTGTGTTGATGATTGAGCTGAGATTGTAGTAAAGAATCTTTGCTGAACATGGACTTCTCCAACTAATGTAGCTATCTTATTAGGGTCTAATAGCTAGCACTCATCTATATACAGGTGCAAAGACAGTGATTTGGACTCTCTTTTCTTTTTCTGCTGAGGGCTCTTGACAAGTCTGACATTATAATAGTGGTTGAAAATATCTAGCAGACACTGTTTCTTCATTGGGTTGAACTGGAATAATATTATAGGCTTCTCATCAGATGAAAGCTAACTCAGATGAGTTAATATGATAGAGTCTAGAGGTCTGAGATAACTCGACATAATAAGTGTTCTACCTATGTTTGGAGCTGCTTGCTCTCTTAAAGCTGACTTTGTACTTGCTGTCAACTCTCTATCAGTGCTTGTAGTTCTGTTAATCTATTTCTTTCGTTTCAAAGGTTTCTCTGGACTCTCTTGCTTTTTCAGGGCCAATCTATCATCTCAAACAGATTCTCGAGACTGGGAGCTTCAACTGAGATAGGGACTGGTTTACAGTATTCTTGGGGTGCTGTCTACTGTTTCTAGTAAATAAAAGATAACTTGTAAGATTGATTGAGTTCTAGACTTTATATACATCACACACTCAGTTTCAAGCTCTCATAGTGGCATATCTGCTTTTGAGGTTGCTGACGATGATGAGTGGGTCATAACACTTGCTCTTTACGAAAGGTTTCTCTGGAGCGGGTTTGAGTTTAAAGTGATAAAAAGGTCTATTATGTTCTTTAGCTAGTTTACTTAAAAAGTAGGCTATATCAGAACTTTCTTGAAATCTAGGAAACATATAGGATAAGACTGTCTTATATCATTGCTAACTAATGTAAGCATAGTGATGGTTGCGACAGTTAGACTATTTGCGAATCTAGTTCTCACTGCTTCTTCATAATATGAGTATACAGGTTCTATGTTCTTATATTCTTGGGTTGGCATTGTCACTGGAGCACTTTCTAATGGGACGACTCTTCTGAGCATAGTTCTGCCAGTACACTCTTTAATTATCTTATTTCTTTTATTCTATCAAGATACTCTCTATATTCAAACTTATAGTTTGACTCTGGAGCGTCAGGTGCTTTTAGCAGTGGTTTCTAGAAGAATTGAGACATTGTGAAAGATGTGAACAAGCAACAACATATTGAGATATAAGTAAATAATATAGTTCTTTCTCTGAATAGTAATATTGCATTAAACACGATAACTAAAAGTAAAAACTCTAGCAAGCAGCTAGAAATGATACTGGGTTTCAATTTTCTTTATTCTGGAATATTAAGTAATGATCAAAGACTAAAAATTAAAGGGCATTGGTGCGGCTCGGGTTACAACACAGACTACAATCGCTGGGATAGCGGGAAGGTTCTTGCGACTCATTATCTTCATCTAGATTATAAATCTTATCTTCATGGACTGGTCTCACTATATCTCTAAGTTTTTAATGAATGAATCTTTATCTAGAGCTCTAAAAAGCTAATTATATTAAGCTTTTCATTATTCAATTTAATACGCTTTGTTTCTTTATGAGTCTGTATTAAGCATTGTGTCATAGTACATCTGAGCTAAATCAGAGATCTTCTAGACTCTTTACATCTTGCTTAACAATCTCTTGTGTTAGTTACTATCTTCTAGCGATTCAGGTAGCATCGGTTGACGGTTATATTCTTCTAGCTGTTTAACATACTTTTCTGAACTTTGGAGGATAACTTAATCTCTATTTTCTTGGTTAACAAATCTCATTCTTTAAGTGGCTTCTGCTAATGCAACTATGTATAGCTATCTTCTTTTGATAGTCTTGTTGAATCTTCTTCTGTGAACAGGTTGACTTATGACACTCGCTTTTGATTTAAACGTGTATGATGGACATTGTATAGAGCAGGACAAAGTGAGGATCTCGGTGTCTTATCTGTAATATACTGAGTAATCTTTCTTGGATCATCTACTAGTTTTTGTTCTATTTTCTAGTATAGTAGGTGGGTATTTCTTCTTAAGCTGAGTTGAACATCAAGTCTATCATCTTGATAGGCTTAGGTAGTTCTTTATTACTAGACTTCTCAAAAAGAAATCCAGGGGATCTTGTTAGGTATAGTTATCATATACAGTCTATTTTGAATATCAGGAAAGGACTGAAATACTCTAACAGCTGTGACTGGACAGATCGGGCATCTAAGCATAATAGTATAATCATGAGATATCATCTACACATTTATTAAAGTGCCTTATATGTTTCTCAGTAAAAAGCTGGACAAATAGCAACTGTATTTTTCATGTTTGAATCATTGCTATAACATCAAGCGACTCTGTTAGATATATTGAGGTTCTGGACCCTTTGACTTCTTGAGACTGTCTATATTATATAATGCTGATGATTTGTCAAATAAATCGGCGATTTTGAATTGACATGGGACTCATTGACTTTTCTAAGAACGAGGACAGTGGCAGTTAGGTTCTGGACATGAAGAATACTAATCTATCTCATTGGACGACGTTTTCATTGACGCGTGAGTTCTTTAATTCATTCAATGATAACTCAGGTCTTGAGTCATATAGTCTATCATAGCTGTATTGCTTGAAGGCAGTGAAATAATCTTCAGAGGACTCAATCTTTAGCTTGTCTGTCAATAATCTGTTTCTTTTGCAGGGTGGAACATGATAACTGTAGCTAACTCGCTCTTATAGAAATCTTCTAAATCTTTAGCTAACTCTAGCATACGCTTTTGTTTGCTGTAATCTTCTCTTGCTTTCATCAGACTGGGACAAACATCGTGGCAATGTGGCGACATAATCTAAAGTATTCTGCTTAGCAAAATATTCAATTACAGTGGACATGTTTGGTAAAGCATTTAGGACTCTGACTGGAAGTTTTAAAGAGGGTTTTCTCAGGTGGAAAGAACAACTACACGAATATCTATCTGAGACCGTGCTGGTTGGGTTGTCTGCTCTCATAAAGTCTACTATCTAGTTTTGCTTTACTTCTGATGATAAGCTCATTATTGGACAAGTGTTTTTCTGATGGGAGACAATCTCGTTAACTGAGATTGGCATAGTATACTCTATATACTTCATCAGTACTCTATCTACAAAATCTTCATTATTCTTTCTTATATCTACTAGCAATAAGCTATTATTAGAAATGACTCTGGATTACATCTTTGATTACTTTTACTAAATAGAATCTTAATACTTTTTCTTTGTCGACATTGGGACACTGTAACTCTTGTTTTCTTTGTTACAGGATACTTCTCTTTAAAAAGCATTATAAGGCTTCTGCAGTGCTATTGTGCTTTAGAACTAAGTCTACTCTTATATAATCAACATCTGACAAGCGTTCTCTATATAGCTTATCTAAAAAGTAAATCAAAGTCTGATGATTGACAAGTTTGGCTCTATCTCGTCGATAAAGGTAGGATTAGAGATACACAAAAGCTCTCTATATGTTCTGATAGACCTCATAGAACTGACAGATACTTATTCTGATTAGCTTTTAGGTCTGGCTAGAGTCTTGATTTTCTCAGGACTCGCTCTGCTGTAACAGGTAACTAGTTTTTCTGCAGTTCTTACTATCAATCAAGACTAATGTTTGATAGTGATAAGTATGGTCTGTATCATCTCATGAGTTGCTTGTACTGTTTTCTTCGTCAAACTCGTCTTTATCGTGCTCTTCACTGTTTTAATAGGTAAATGTACTGAATCTATATAACAACTGGGCTTATCAACGCTATTTCTTAACTCAACTGATGTAGCCTTGCACAGTGGACCTAATTGAACTAATTTTCTGTTTTATTTCGTATTCTTTATACTTTAGGGTCGTTCAACTGATTCTCAAGACGGCGACAGCGTGACCGATATCGTCTATTTCATCTACTAGAAATCTCTTTGTTACATCTAAGAGCTTAGTAGGTAGGTTGCTTTGAGTATCTTCAATTATTCTTACTTTACTCATCTAACATTTACTTCTAACCTCTTTAGCAATATTCTTGTAAACTCAGCCATGCTGGTCAAAAGGATTAACATCAAAATAGTCTGTACATAGCTTAACAACAAAAGCTATCATAGTACGCTCATGAGCGAAAATCATTAGCATTTTTACGCACTTCAAAAGGATACTAACAAGCTCTCTGAGTGCGTTCTTAAGATAATCTCTCTCATTATGCTATCGTGTTCAAACATAATCTCAGTAAACTGTAACTGAGTCTTGTAAATATTGCTCAATACTATGTAAGTCTGCTGGATATTCAACTGGTAATACTAAAGATCAACTCTATCTTTTTGACCTGGATTCCATAACTAACTGTTGATCCTTTAGTAAAGCACTCATTCTTTTGCTTGTACAAGATACTACTTGTAGAGTATTTCTCTTAAACTGCTTTATCATAAAAGTATTATACATTTCACTAGCTAGACTTTCAGTTAGAAAACATCTTTTGCTCATCTAAAAACTCATCAATGCCATAGCCCTCAAAACAATGGAATCAATTTCTATAGGTGTGAACACAGAATATCTGCACTGAGATACAATCGTTCAAAGTAATATTCTTATCAAACATTTCTGACAACTTACCTACTCTAGATTCTTTTGAGTTACTGAGAATGTATATGCTATATCTGGCCCTTTTGATAGGATATACTCATAAGCTGTTACAGTTTCAACTGTTGTAGCTGACAAGGAATTAGAGTCTTATAGCTAGCTAGACAAAGGATATTCTCATAAACACAATCTAAATAGCTTTCAGAAATATCGTTTTCAAGGAACACAGACTACTTCATCTACAATCTGGACTTTAGCGTTTATGACTGCTGCTTTGCATGGACCTGTCCAAAAGATACAAGTATATCTATATCTCTGACTATTTTCTTCGATTGTTTCTCTTGTAACTCTCTTATATTCTTTTAAGACATCATCTTGTAACATATATTCAAATGCGTTCATTTACTGGGACTTTCTTATTCAGCTGGATGCATTAATAAAGGTGTTATACGCTTGAAATCATCTAAAGTGAACTTAGACTTTTTCTATATCTTCTCTCTCTCGAAAACATAATCGACTAATCTAATAAAAGTCTTGGCTCTTTGAAGCTTTGTTTCAGTATTCTCAGGAATGTACTCTATCTCTGACATAAGCTCTATTAGGCGGGTGCTTTAGCTCATATTCTGATTGAGTTCTTAAATCATCTAAAAGTAAACTCTGCTCTTGCAGATCTTTGAACATTGAACATAGTATTTAAGAATCTTTGTTTATCTGAATCTGTTAGCTTACTAGGACTCTCAGTCATATTACATCTTGGTTTCAAACATCGACAACTATGTTATTCTCTTTAAGTCTTGCTTTAGCTGTTTCAAAGTTATTCTCTTATCTTTCTTAGTTAATCTGACATTGATAAATCTATTCTGTTTATCTGGTAAAACTAATCTCTTGACAGTCTTTACTATAATAGTCATTAAGTAAGTAGTCATAGCTTTTCATCTTCGCTAAATCTAGTTTTCTATTACTGTAGCTCTTGGGTTTGCACTTTGCTAGTTCTTGTGAAATCTTACTTGTATTTGTGGATCCTCAGATAACTTTAGGGTACATTATCGTTATCGACTCTAGTGGAGTTGCTGATAACTGAGGACTTTGTTAAGTCTTTGAGACTCTATGTGATACATACTACTACGCTTGGCATCTCGTGTAGAGGATGAGTTATCTGACTTATCATAGACAATTACCCTTAAATCTGTATGATTTGCGACGATACAGTTATCTGAATCTTGCTACTAAGTGGACTGCTTTAGTTGACTTGGACAGCATTACTGTATTAATCAGACTCTCTATCTCAGCATCTTTTCTTCTGAATCTAAATGCTTAATATTATACAGTTTAGGGTCGTCTGGCATATATAGAGCATTGGCGGACATCTCTTGCATAGCTCTAAACTCTTTTTATCTTTGATTTTTCTCATATGTAAACTCTTTAGAATCGACTCATCTGATTCAGATTGAGTTTATTGTAAAGATTACAGACTGTAATCTCTGTTTCCAATATCAGGCGCTTCTTCTACTGAGTTAGAGTGTGGTCTGTGTACACTGCAATTAGCTATATCTTTAGCTTTTACATACTAGTATTCTTCATCATCTGTAATATGTACTCTTGACATTATCTATCTCCTCATTTTATATACATTGGATATTTTGCTTATATATTGAAAAATATCACATATATTAAGAGTATGCTGGAGCAAATACTCATTATATTTTACACTCTATCAACAATGTTTCCCACTTACTTTACAACTGTAATATCCATAGTCGGCTCAGAGTACCTAACTCAGTAAGTTTACTCTTTAAGTCTTTCATCTGCTTTTTATTTAAGTGTATAGATAGTGATACTCTTTCATTGCTGATTAATTCATCATCTATAGGCACAAAGAACTCCCCTTTAAATACTGTAAAGCTAGACTCTTTAAACAAGTACTCACTAACACTATCTAAATATTTATTATCTAAATACAGATTGCTTAGATAGATACTTGAATCAGTCTTTTTAATAATATAGTCTGCTATACCTAGAAACCTACTAGTTTACCTACTGTATATACAGTAACTGTTCTCGGAGTTGATGTACTAATAGTGCCTACTATTAAAGCAAAGAATATTGTATCTAGAGCTGTTACTAGATACTGCTGCACATCGTCTTTTACTATTAAAAATATTCTTTAAGTTCCTAGTATACTTGAACATACTGTTAATACAAAAGAGAACTACTAAACTTATTAATTCTATTCTACTCATTTTGAGACCTTTCTACTTTTTATTTTACTTTTATTTTTCACTATAAAACAAAAAGGAGCAAATAAATAATAGTTATTTGCATAAGAGACCTATTTTTATAGTTATTTTTATCATTTCTAAAGATTGAGAATCGCTTTACTAAAAGTTGCTCTATATACAGAAAACAGTTTTTCAAAAATAAGAATATTGAAAATTACAGAAAAGTCTAATATATTTCATTATTTTTCAGTTAGAATATACTATTGCATAATTATACATAATTATGAATAAATATACAGAAAAATGCTGTGGATTCGATTTTGGGACTTTTTCAATAAAAATGATGATTTGTAGACTTTCTAAAAATAGTCATTTTTAGGCTCAAACAATACTGCAAGACTAGGGGGCTATTTTTGCGTTGGGATGGTCCCAGATAAAAGGAAAACGCTATCTAGAATTATCTAGTAGCGTTCTCTAATATATATATTAAATTAAAGGTTACGACCGTTTTGAGCATACTTCTGCTCTATGCTCTCTTTATCTTTATGACCAATCTTCATTGTCTTTAGACCATCTGATTGTATCATCTAGCATATTCTCAAAGTTAGTATATCTAGGAGCCCAACCTAGCTCCCTATGAATCTTACTCCAGTCTAGTGCGTATCTTCTATCGTGGCCCGGTCTATCATTTACATATTCAATCTCTACATCAAAAGCTTCTGCAATTAACTGAGCAACCTCATTATTAGTTTTCTCACCGTTTGACCCGATTAAGTATGTTTCGCCAAAGTTTACTTTCTATAATTGCAAGTGATCCTGAGCAATGGTCTTTAATATGAATCCAATCTCTTACTTCTTCACCTGTTCCATATACTTTAATAGAATCTCCTAAGATTGCGTTAGTAATCTGTCTTGGAATAAACTTCTCAACTGACTGACCTGTGCATCCGTATGAACCGTAGTTATTTGAACAGTTACTTATAGTGTACTTGATACCGAATGTTCTTCCCCAAGCTCTTACAAGCATATCTGCACTTGCTTTACTTGATGAATATGGAGAAGAAGCTTATAGGACTTCTCAGTGAATCTTGAGTCATCAAAAGGTAAGTCGATGAAGACTTCATCAGTAGACACTAAATGCAAATAAATATCTAATTCTCTGCACACTTCAAGTATACTTACTGTTCCGTTTATATTAGTTTGTATAAACAGTTCTGGATTAGCGATACTATTATCATTATGGCTCTCAGCTGCAAAATGCACAACTGTATCAATAGCATACTCTATACAAATCTCTCTAAAGTATTCTTTGTCGCATAATATCTGCTTGAACAAATCTGATACCCTAAATCTTCAATGTTTTTCTCTCTTGGCCATAAGTCAACTTATCAAAGATAATTACTTCATATCTCTTTCTATGCTCTTGGATATATCTAGCAAAAGGCTGAACCGATATAGCCTGCTCCACCTGTTACTAGTATATTATGAATCTTATTCATTGTTTGAACTCTTTTTAATACATATACTTCTAGGAAGCTTTTTTCGCTCCTAAGCGATTTTTAATTGATTGCTTAACATATTTATCGTCTTTAAAATAAAAAAACGCTTAAAAACTTGATTTAGGGACTCTCATCTTCGATAAATCTTTCTAAGTATTCTTTATAGTCTGATTTAGGCATTTCATCTGTTGAGTTTCAGCTCTTTAAGATTAATATTGCTACTTCATAAGATGTGCTCAATGCGAACTACATATTGGCTTGCTTCTCTGTATAATCTGAATAAATGTGAGACTCTACTAAGCTATCTTTTTGCCTGTATCTGCAAAATGGACGTCTATATAGATTCACTGATTTAATTTGTTCTCATTGAGGTACATTCTCTGTAAGTCTACAATCTCTAGTTGCTCTTTGAGGACGGTTTTCAATCTCTTAGCTTTACTAACAACTGAGCTATCAAATATGTATGGTTTCGATAATTGCATAGTTAGACTTAGGATTAATAGGTTTTCGCTCTGTGAGTATACTTCTCCTGTTGTCTTATTAAAGTCAACTAGGAATCTTCTAGGGTCTTTTGGTGAAGAGAAGATTGTGCGAGACCTATGTTATTCTTAATTGCATTAGTTAGAAGATGATCGACGTGCAATAGATTATCTCCCAGTATTAGAGTAACATCATCATCGCTCATGAAGGATTGCGACTATTAAGAAAGCTGAGCAGAGACTCTGAGGACTCTTGTACTGCGTAAGCAATCTTGATTTCCCAGTGGATCACAGGGCTGTTCGTAAAGCTCATATATTCAAGTTCGAGATAACTAAAATCTCTTTAATACCTGCTAGTATCAAAACATTCAGTGAATAATATATCTGCGGTTTATCATATACAGGAGCAACTGCTTATTTACATTCTTTGTACAAGGATATAATCTTGTACCTTTTGGACCTCCAGCTAGTATAATTTTTCATTGTTTTGAACCTCTTTTCTTAGTATAGCTCTGGAAGCTGGATTGAGCTAAGAGCGATTTTTATTTTTAAACGATAAATATATCGACTTTTCGTATAAAAACGATTAGGAACGGGATGGGCATGAGGGTATCACGCTATAAATACTAATAGCTTCATCTATGAGCTTATTAGCAAACTCTTCCTTGTTATCGCTCAAATCATATTTTACCGTTCTGTTAATTATCTCTGTTATATCTTCTGCTATATGCTTCTTTACTTCTGTGAACTCATTATGGAATCTATCTGTGTTGACTGCTAAGCTGAGACTAAGTAAAAGAGCGGGACTATGTTTACAGATTCTAGTTTGCCAAACATTCTTTACAAGCGTTCACTAATTCTTGTACAGTGCATATTGTACTATTGCCTGCTCCTATATTGTATTCTGTCTGAGTTCCTTTTGCTACAAGATATAGATAACTGCACAAGCAATCTAATACATAGATGTACTGTCTTGTAAATGATGGGTTTCTTAGTTCTACAGGTTTACCCTCTTTATAAGCTAACTCTATACTTGGAACTAATCTAGATACATTAGGGTCACCACCACTATAACATTAGATGGTCCTAGCATTTATTAGAGTTACTTTATCAGAAATATTAGGTAAAGCTCTATAGCTGTCTATAATCTGATTCTGTACTACTTTACTAACAGAGTATGGGTCTGTACAGGGGACAAGTGGTCTGACTCAATATGATAATGTCCATCTTCTGTAGTGAGTAAACTCTATCGCTTGCTACGGATAGTAATGTTACAGGTTTACTAGTATTCTTTATCATTTCTAGTAAGCTGACTGTTCCCATAATATTGCTATCAAATGTGTATCTAGGGTCTTTATAACCCTTCCCTACTATGGACATGCGTGTGCGAAAATGGAATGTAGTCTGCGTTCTTTATATCTCTGATACATCTGGAGTAAATGCGTCTAGTATCTTCGTGGTGTACTCTAGCAATCTTCTGGATGTCTAGCTGATTAAATACTGAATCTACTTTATCAACATCACTGTCACATTGACATTAGCGATAGTTCATACAGTAGTTTAGCAAGGCAGGACTTTTAAGACTCTATACCTGGATAAAACAGTTTTTATCTCTAAACGCTTTTCTTGGGTCCATTATACTGAACTCTCTATACTTATGATTAATTGCTTTTTCTAATTTTATTGTTTGCACAAAGTGCTTTAACATACTTCTTAATGGACCCTCTCTAAACTTATCGTACACATCTGTATATTGTACATCTAAAATTAATCGACGAGTTTGATTATGTTATCTATGTTATCTTGTACGAGTAAGAGCAACATCAAAAACCCTAAATTTCATCTGTTCCATTCAGTCGTTCTTGCATTATAACAACTGAACGTGCCTTATAGCGTCTATTACTGCATACTCAGGAAATAGTTATCTGTAACAGGCAAATTAGTAGAATATAATGTATAAGCAGGCTTTGAAGATAACTCTTTAATAGCCCTCAGGAGTATGTTCAAAGTATCTAGGCTTATCATCAAATGTCTTTCTGAGTCTACTTCTATAAGTGGTCTATCTTCGATAACTATATCTTCATCTGAATTAACAAAAGCCATTAAAATCAAGATTAAAGTTAATATTATTATCTACAAGTGTTTTTCAAAAATATCTCTTGTTTCTTTCGACGTCTCCAGTGTTCTACCAGCAAAGTACATCTGATTCTTTGTCATTTCTTTTTGCTGAGTCCACTTACTCTTTATTTCATCAAATCAGAATCATCTAAAGAGTCGGCAATAAACTGAGGACACTCATAAAAGAATCTATCTTCGCTACTGGATTATAAGGATTATTTACTAGCCATTCGCATAGAGATTGTCCTTATTGATTTACACTGTATCGACGCACTGATATAGCTCTGTCCATCTAGCCCAAGATTGTTAATACAACATCTTTCTTATAGTCATAGCATACTACAATAATGTGCTTTTTCTTTATACACTTGCTTATGTCTTTTTAATAGATTGTCGTACCACTTTAATGCTTCCATTTCTTCATTAAGATTTCTGTAATTAGATAAATGTGGAAAAAGTAAGTATTATCAGTTCTCTTTACTAAACGCTTAAACTCTTTACTGAACATACTAAAATAATAAGAAATATTTGAGTTAGTAAACTCTGATACATTATGTAGTTCTATTGTCGCTTGTTTTGTATGTTGGATGCACTTTTAACTCATCTACAAATCTAATAGAGTATACATCTTTATCAATCAAAGAGCATACACTAAATGATTTAAGTTAATATTGTTTGATTTGTATTGTTTATATATCATACTCTAGCTGTATTGAGCCTCCGCCAAGGCTGGAGCCATTGCCCTCAATAATGTAATATCCATAATGCTCTCAGTGTTTTAATATAAATTAAGAAGACTATTGTTGCTATAATCTGCTCTCATAATATTATTTGCACTATATTTTTAGTTTACTAATTAACTGCTTCTCTTTAATCTTTATGCCAGAGTCCTTCTTAAAACTAATGCAAGCAAGATTGTCAATAGTTAAGTCATTTTCGTCATAATAGATTGATGTTTCATAGTGGAGATTGTCTAGGGTGATAACTCCTGTAGTTTTACCCTGCTTCCTATAGTGTTCTCATTGTCTACTATATGCTCTATAACTCTCGAAGTCACTGCTCCAGAAGGGTTTGTCGCCTATCATAAACTTGATTGTATTGTCAACTAATCTATCTAAGTACTCTTTCGCTGACTTTTTCATCATCAAAGCTTTTATCGTCTACGAAATAGCGAGCACTGGGACAAGATACTTATTTGTTAAAAACTTCATAATTACAGCTCTCAATCTTAGGAATGTAAAATAACTATAAAATAAGGTTTTATGCAAATAACTATTATTTATTTGGCTCTTTGTTTATAGTGAAAAATAAAAGTAAAATAAAAAGTGAAAGGTATTAAAATGGAGTAGAATAGAATTAATAAGTTTAGTAGTTCTCTTTGTATTAACAGTATGTTCAAGTATACTAGGAACTTAAAGAATATTTTAATAGTAAAAGACGATGCGCTGGAAGAAGTATCTAGTAACAGCTCTAGATACAATATTCTTTGCTTTCAATAGTAGGGCACTATTGGTACATCAACTCGAGAACAGTTACTGTATATACAGTGGGTAAACTAGTAGGGTTTAGGTATAGCAGACTATATTATTAAAAAGACTGATTCAAGTATCTATCTAAAGCAATCTGTATTTAGATAATAAATATTTAGATAGTGTTAGTGAGTACTTGTTTAAAGAGGGAATTAGCTTTACAGTATTTTAAAGGGGAGTTCTTTGTGACTATAGATGATGAATTAATCAGCAATGAAAGAGTATCACTATCTATACACTTAAATAAAAAGCAGATGAAAGACTTCAAAGAGTAAACTTACTGAGTTAGGTATTTCTGGAGACTATGGATATTACAGTTGTAAAAGTAAGTGGAACATTGTTGATAGAGTGTAAAATATAATGAGTATTTGGATGAGTATACTCTTAATATATGTGATATTTTCAATATATAAGCAAAATGATCCATGTATATAAATGAGGAATAGATAATGTCAAGAGTACATATTACAGATGATGGAAGAATACTAGTATGTAAAGCTAAAGATATAGCTAATTGCAAGTATGGAAACAGACCACTTTAACTCAGTAGAAGAAGCGGGTTTGTATATTGAAACAGAGATTACAGGTAGTAATCTTTACAATAAACTCAATCTGAATCAGATGAGGAGATTCTAAAGAGTTTACATATTAGAGAAAAATCAAAGATAAAAGAGTTTAGAGCTATGCAGAGAGGATGGCTGGCATGCTCTATATGGAGCAGACGACCCTAAACTGTATAATATTAAGCATTTAGATTCAGAAGAAAAGATGGCTGAGATAGAGGGTGTGATTAATACAGTAATGCCAAGCAAGTCAACTAAAGCAGTCCACTTAGTAGGAGAAGATTCAGATAACTGGTATGTCTGGACAAATCATACAGATTTAGGGATGTAATTGTCTATGATAAGTTTGGAGATAACTATGCTCTACACGAGATGGACAAGCGTAGTAAGTATGTATCACATATAGAGGTTAAAGACTTAACAAAGGACGCTCAGTTATCAGCAACTCCACTAGAGTCAGATAATGATAATGTAGTAGAGCTTAAAGTTATCTGAGGATACAAATACAAGTAGATTTCATAAGAACTAGCAAAGTGGGACCCAAGAGTGGATGCCTACAGTAATAGAAAACTAGATTTAAGCGAAGATGAAAGCTATGACTACTTATATGACTATTATAGTAAAGACTGTCAAGAGATTAGTTTTTACTCAGATAAACAGAATAGATTTATCAATGTCAGATTAACTAAGAAAGATAAAGAGAATAACTTTGAAACAGCTAAAGCAAGACTTAAAGAGAATAACATAGTTGTCGATGTTTGGGTAAGATGTAATATGACTGAGAGGTCAAGTAAGCTAACAGATTCAGATAAACAAAGATTCTTAAATAATTATGGTTCAATGTTCAAAGACGGAAAAAGCAAGAGCAGAGTTTACTTTTAGATGATTTGAGAACTCAATCAGAATATGAGCTAAAGGGTGGATTTCAATAGAGCTTATGTCAGAGATAGGAAGTATGTCTGAGAATACTGTAAACAAAAGCTTCAAAGAGGATAAGACTTTTATTAGATTAGGCGATTATGTTTTTCGAAAGTAGAAGATATAGAAAAAGGTCGTAAGTTCACTTTAGATGATTTCAAAGCGTATAGACTTTATTAATGGGTAATCTAAAGGAAGAATAAGAAAGGAAGTGCAGTAAATGAACGCATTTGAATATATGTTACAAGATGATGTCTTAAAAGAATATAAAGAGAGTTACAAGAGAAACAATCGAAGAAATGGAGTCAAGAGATATAGATATACTTGTATCTTTTTGGAGTAGGTGGCTCAGTAAAGGGAGCTAAAGCAGTCATAAACAGGTTAAAAGGAAAGATTGTAGATAAGAAGGTTGTGAGCAGGAAGATATTTCAGAGCTATTTAGATTGTGTTTGCGAGAATGAGTCAAGGGAAGAAGAGCTATAGGGTTTAATTGCCATCGCTACAACAGTTGAAACTGTAACAGCTTATGAGTATAGCGGTATCAAAAGGGCTAGATATAGCATATACATTCTCAGTAACTAAAGAATCTAGAGTAGGTAAGTTGTCAGAAATGTTTGATAAGAATATTACTTTGAACGATTGTATCTCAGGCAGATATTCTGTGTTCAGGACTATAGGATTGATTTCTGCTTTTTGAGGGTATTAGCATTGATGAGTTTTTAGATGGAGCAAAAGATGGTTTAACTGAAAGTCTAGCTAGTGAAATGTATAATACTTTTATGATAAAGCAGTTTAAGAGAAATACTCTACAAGTAGTATCTTGTACAAGCAAAAGAATGAGTGCTTTACTAAAAGTGGTATCAACAGTTAGTTATGGAATCTACAGGTAAAGATAGAGCAGGACTTTTAGTATTGCAGTTGAATATGAGCAGACTTACATAGTATTGAGCAATATTTACAAGACGGTCAGTTACAGTTTACTGAGATTATGTTTGAACACGATAGCATAATGGGAGAGATTATCTTAAGAACGCACTCAGAGAGCTTGTTAGTGAGCTTTGAAGTGCGTAAAAAAATGCTAATGATTTCGGTTTCGTTATGAGCGTACTATGTAGCTTTGTTGTTAAGCTATGTACAGACTATTTTGATGTTAATCCCTTTGACCAGCCAGGCGTTGAGGTTTACAAGAATATTGCTAAAGAGGTTAGAAGTAAATGTTAGATGATAAAGTAAGAATAATTGAAGATACTCAAAAGCAACGGTACTACTAAGCTCTTAGATGTAACAAAGAGATTTCTAGTAGATGATAATAGGAGATATTTCGGTCAGGCGTCAGTCTTGAGAATCAGTTGAACGACCCTAAGTATAAAGAATACGAAATAAACAGAAAATTAGTTCAATTAGGTATAACAGGCGAAAAGGCTACATCAGTTGAGTTAAGAAAATGGTGCGTTGATAAGCCTGAAGTTGTTATGCTAGATTCAGTACATTGGACTATTAAAACAGAAATGAAGAGGACGATAAAGACGAGTTTGACGAAGAAACAGGACAAGTAAACTCATTAGGAGATACAGACTATACTTATCATTGGCGAAACATTAGTCTTGATTGATAGTAAGAACTGGAAAGAAAACTAGTTACTCTGTTACAGCAGAGGAGAGGTTCTGAGAAATAAGAATGGATTTAAAGGAAACAGACAAAGCTAATCAGAATAAGTATCTATGGAATAAGTTCTATGAGGATTTTCCATAGAACATATAGAGAGCTTTGTGTGTATCTCTGATTTCAGATCTTTGATCACGAGAGATGAGAGCTTGGTGGATGGGTTGGAAACTTGTCAATCATCAGACTTTGATTTACTTTTTAGATAAGCTATATAGAGAACGCTTGTCAGATGTTGATTATATAAGAGTAGACTTAGTGGCTAAAAGCATTAACAGGATTGCAGAGACCTTATAATGCTTTTTAAAGAGAAGTAGTGCACTGTAATGTGGGAGAAAACAAGAGTTAAGAAAAAGGTGTAATGTTGGATAAAGAAAAAAAGTATTAAGATTCTATTTAGTAAAAGCAATCAAAGATGTAATCTCAGAGGAGATTTCTAATAATAGCTTATTGCTAGTAGATATAAGAAAGAATAATGAAGATTTTGTAGATAGAGTACTGATGAAGTATATAGAGTATACTATGCCAATCTTCACAGTTAATGAGATTGTTGGTTTCATCAGAAAAAAACATTAGGTGGAAGGAGCTAATAATGAGCTTATCATCAGAGTAAAAGCAAAACTAGATATAGTAGACTTTATGAGAGCAGATGGAGCGACTAAAGCACGAAGGCGTAGATAGATATTCGTGTGGTTGGGCTTTTGACTCTGAGAAAACTTCTTTTTTAAAGTGGACTCAGTTTTCAGAGGTTTAAATGCTTTGGCTGTGGTGCAACAGGTGATGTAATTGAATATTTTGCTAAAGCAGAATACTTTGAGATTATAAGGCTGACATTGCTATTGGCAGATAAGCTAGGCATAAAGGTTGATGAAAGCAAGAAAAGAAGATTACAGCAAACAAAAGCGTATGCTAGAGCTAGCTAAAGATTTAGAAGATTTCTATAAGAGCGAGTTTGCTAAGATTATCAGGGTTTACCCTGCAAAGAAACAGATTACTGATAGAAAGCTAAAGATTGAGGGTTTGAAGATTATTTCAGGTGTGCTTCAAGCTAATACAGCTATGATAGACTATATGACTAAGACAGGAGTTACTCATTGAATGAATTAAAAGAACTTGGTTATGTCAATGAAAAAGGGAATGCAACTAAGAGATAGATTAGTATTCTTCATAAGGAACTATATGGGTTTAACTGTTGGTTTCTCAGGTCGTTCTTTAGAAAAAGTCAATAGAGGGTTGGAGTATGTCAATTCAAAAATCGTCAGATTGTTGACAAATCATCAACATTATATAATATAGACAAGGCTAAAGAAGTCAACAGGAAAGAACTCAATATATCTAACGGAAGGTCAGTTTGATGTTATAGACTGATTCAAAATGGTATAGAAAAATACAGTTGCTATTTCAGGCACAGCTTTTTACTGAAACATCTAAGCGTACTTAATAAATGTGTAGATGATACAGGTGAGATTATACTATGTAGATGGAGATTCAGCAGGACTAAAGGCTGCTGTTAGAGTATTTCAGTGCTGCGTGATATTCAAAATAGACTGTATATGATATAGGTTCAATAAGATGGACACTTGATTTCTTTGAAGTCTAGTAATAAAGAACACTAAGTCTATCAAGATGATGAGACTTGATGTTCAATCAGCAGAAAGAAATACGCACCTACTATGCTAGAAAATAGAACAAAACTAGTAGATGAGGGTCGAAGATAAGATTACTCAGTATATTACAGATAAGACACTCAGAGGTTTAGCTAGAGGGCAGCATGCTCTATAACAGGCGTATCATATGAGTTTAAATCAAAAAGCGAAAAAGGTATATAAGTCAACTCAGGAAGAAGTAAAAGAAGATTCAACAAGACTATCAAAAGAGATGAGACTATATATAGTTGCATTAGCAGTTTACTTAGAATAGAGAAGTTTGTTGAGAAAATAGAGATTAAGCATTGTGGTGAGAGTTCAGAAGAGTATGTTAAACAGCTTAGAAAGAATATAACGGAACAAGGCTGATCAGATCGCTAGAAAGATAGTAAACTAACACAAAGAGATTGTTAAAGCAAGATGTAAAGAGGTTAGAAGATTCTGATTTAGCTCAGATGTACTATGACACAATGTAATACAGCTCATAAAAAACAAAGCGTATTAAATTGAATAATGAAAAGCAATATAATTAGCTCTTTAGAGGGCTTAGATAAAAGATTCATTCATTAAAACTTTAGAGAATAGAGAAAGGTGAGAGGGTGGATGAAGATAAGATTTATAATCTAGATGAAGATAATGAGGAAAAAGGAGGACTGGTTTGGCTGATTGTAGTCAGTATGTGTTTTAGGTGTGAGCTTTGGACTAATTTAGGTTTTGCTCATTACTTAATATGGTTCAGAATAAAAGAAACTGGGAGACAAAGTATCATTTTCTAGCGTGCTTGCTAGGTTTTTACTTTTAGTTATCGTGTTTAATGCAATATTACTATTCAGAAAAGAACTATATTATTTACTTATATCTCAATATGTTGTTGCTTAGGGTATTCTTTGGACAATGTCTAATTTTCTATAGGGCGCACTTGCTAAAAGCGTTTGAAATGACGGCACTCAGAGGTTGGGCATATAAGTTTGAATATAGAAGTATCTTTGATAGAATAAAAAGAAATAAGATAATTAAAGAGTGTACTCAGGAGAACTATGCTCAGAAGAGGCTGGCATTAGGGTTTGGATGCTGCAGTGATAATGGATAACGGCGAAGAATATAAGAACATAGGAACACTCATATTATGAAGAAGCAGTGGGGAACTAGATTCATGCAGGTTTAACTGGTTCAGAGTAAAACTATCACTATCAGCACATTAGTTAGCAATGATATAAGAGCAGGTTGGCTATGGAACTAGATTTCAAGAAAGGACTTGATACTAGTTCTTTTTAAGTAAAACTAGCTAAAAGAGAATATAATGGGAGTACTTTTATGCACTTTTAAATCTGGGTCGCTGGTTTCTTATAAGATGCTATCTGTAAAACAGAAGCAAGCTATGAGTTTCTATCATCAGGAACACGAGATCAAAAAGCAGATGTGTGTGCTAATATGAGAGCTGGGATAGTGCTTCTGATGTATATAAAGGTAGAACTCAATCAATCTTCAAAGCTATCTTTTGTTACTAGAAACAGTAGACAGGAAAACGCTTCCCGAGAGCGTGGAGAACAAGGTGGGGTTCATCTCAGTTAGTGGCAGACAAGGTTGAGAATCTGTTTGAGATGATGGATTGGCTTGAAAAGGATATGAGGAGGTAGAGAGCTCACAGGAATTGAAAAGAAATAGATTAACAGAACTACAAGCACTGTATAGAGGTTGACAGCAGTACAAAGTCAGCTAAGAGAGCAAGTAGAAGGCTGGCAACAATATGTAGAACACTTATTATGTCGAGTTATTCAGACTGGTTGGCGGTGGGTGAGACGATATCATATTAACTTATCTGAGTTAGCTCTATCTGATGAGAAGTTCATAATATTGACAGTTCGGCTGAAATGAAGAACAGGAGTTCGCTAGATATTTGGGTAATATATATAATCGACTTGACATCAGAGACTCAGCAGAAAAAGAAAGAGAAATAAATCACTGTTTGGATTGTATATAGATGGAGTGATATTGGACTTTTAATAAGATAGCTACATTAGTTGAGAAGGTGCGTTCAGCAAGATTCTTTACTACAATCTCAGCTCAATCATCAACACAGATTTCAAAGGCAGTACTCAGAACTCAGAAGATACTTTATTAGCTTTGTATGATACTATCAATACATTCATAGTACATGAGTGACAGAAAAGACAGCTGATGCTTTCATGGATTGTCATCAAAAGTAGATAAGACAACTTATAAGGTAACAGGAAAGCGAAACTCTAATATATTATCTTTGAATAGAAAAATGCTAGAGATTCTATTGTTAGCACTGTTACTGAAAAAAAGTGTATAAAGTAGAGACTGATGGGTTTGGAAACATTGTCAGCTGCATCTAGAATAACAACTTTAAAAAGCTCAAACATACTACATTACTAAGTTGACGCGGTTTGCAGATGAAACAAGAGACTGTTGCAAAGAAAAAGTATGGATGAATTCAATGAAGAAGTCTTAGAGTCATTGACAGGTCTTTGAAACAGTTTAATAACGATAAAAGGGTTACTAGAAAAGATAAGCTACATTGCAGGCACTATTGAAGATGTGCTACAAGATGATAACTTTAAGATGGAAATACAATCTTCTCAAGATGTGATTGAATGATGTATATAATGATGGTGAGCTAACACAAAAGCAGTTTTCTAGAAGCACTACAAAGAACAATTTGACAGAACAAAAGGTTACATCTTTTGACAGATTAACGACAAGCACTGATATTACAAGCAAAGGTGAGAGGGTGGGGTGCGAGTCGGTTTATAAAGGAGAATATTCAAATGGCGTGAAAAAGAAGTTGTAGATAAAACTAGTAAACTGTCTAGAGGGTTGCTACTATTGAAGAGGCTTTGAATCAGTGAGACTTAATGGGGTGAGGGATAGGACTCACTGCTATTCAGGACTTCTGTTCGATGACTGAGACTAAAGAAGAGTATATACTGAATATGAGGGAGTGAGATGATTCTGGGCATTCTTAGAAGATGAAGAGAGGAAAGAATACATAGATAAAAGCGAAGAGAGATTAAGACTATGGGTAGTAAAGCTAAGATTCGAGATAAAGGACTTAGACGATAGGAAGAATAAACTAATAGGAGTTAAAATATTCAGAATATTTGTTTATGTAGTAATTCTCAGACTTATTCAGCAATGGGGCTAAAGAATACTGACATTCTAGAAAATGCTCTGATGAGAGTTACAGCAATCTCTCAGAAAGCTATAGGTAAAAACAGGGTTTCAGTGTAGAGGTCAGAGAGCTGCTAGAGATTTCTTAAAAGCATACTTAAATATGGACAACTCAAAAGCTAGCAAGCAACTGTTAGGCAAGTTCTATACAGGTCAGCTAGGCGAATCAGATGGTGGGCTCCGTACAGGTAAGTCAGCTAAAGAATCTCAGATGAAGTAATAGGTGGAACCTGTTCTCTTTGATAGCTTGCTAGTCAGTGAGAAAAAAATGCGTCATTCAAGTTTAATGTATATACATCAGATACAGACGGAAAGGACACTAATCAAGAGGGATATACTACAGGTCAGTGGCTTGCTTTTCAAGTGAATGTGTATTGGGATAAAAAGACAGACACAATCTCAATAGTGGATAGTCCAACGATGATTCCTCATATTCTATAAAGAGGACAGAGACTTTGGTAGACGCAGTAAAGATTGGAACAGGAGGACTGATGATGATATGGTTAAGAAACTAGCGTCACAATCAATGGTTTCTTAAAATCTTACGCTAATGTTGATGTCAATAATTATGAGAGATTTTACAGTATATAGATAAAAGAATCGGACTCAGTTGATTTCAGGTTTCGGTGGAACTGTTAAGATTAAGAATGGTGAGAACACTATTATCAAGACAGTTTATAAGACTAAGGATTTCTAATGTATGGAAAGTTGATATTACACTAGATTGGCAGACTACACAAACAGTCAATGAGGAGTTGACTCGACGTTTACATCAAGATATGCTAATGACAATAAAAAGAAAACTAACGAGAATGTATGTGAGTTACTAAGTTTGTGTCTTATGTATGTATCAGACAATTCAAAAACAATAACACACTAAAATAAAATGGGAGGATGGGTAAATGAATACTGTGTATTTGCAGCGGGCATTGGTAATCTAGTATCTAGCATAATTGATAACTGGCTTGGTCCTGCTCTTGCTTTTTCGCGAGCCGTGCTATCACGTTCATAAAAGATAGAGTTCGAAAGCTATTCAGTTAGTAGATATCGCTACGTTGTAGCACTGTTAATTTACGCGAAACTGGCTGTTGGCAAGACGGAAGCTAAAGAGGTGGGAAAACATCGTAGAACAAATAAGCAATATAGTAATAAAAGCAAAGTTAATTAAGTACACTAAGGCGCAACAGATGTTGGATGCCTCTGTGACAAATACAATGTAGTGTGTTATAATGAATAGAATAAAGGTAAAGGTGCGTACTATGGAGCGAAAAGTGTGGAAGAAGAACTATCAAAAAGCACTTGATGAAAGGTCGTAAAAGTAGCAGATAGTGTAGCACAGTGAATGAAGAAGTAGAACTTGTAAAGAGACACTATCTAGATTACTAAAAGATGAACAGATATTCATTGTAGATGGCATAATAGATGGAAAAAGCTAGAAGGTCTGTTATTTTAAAGACGGTTACAGTATAATGGGAAACTGGACACAGTACTTTCAGAGATAACTGATAAAAGGTGGAAAGACGAAGATGTTGTATTCACTATAACAGACGATGTGTTCTGCTCAGATTCAGCACAAATTATAGATTCTAATATAGGAATAGTAGTAACAGACTTAGACGGCAATAGAAACTAATTAAGATTTAGTGAAAGACTATAAGGTATAATATTAATATATAAGATGAGAGCTTATTTATAACTCAAGGAGAAAAGGATTTTAAAATGAAACAGTAGATTTGTAAACTATCTAAACACGAAGATTAGACTAGATGGAGTTACACGTTTTGGGATGTACTCACATATCTGAGCGTTAATCCTTCAGAGGTTGATATGATTGTACACGGTGAAACACTCATCATCACACCTAAGGCGTCAGGAACAAAGGGTACAGAGCCTCTTGCTAAAGATGTAGAAAGCTCAGTAATCAGCAGAGTTGCTTTTTATTGAGGAGAGCTAGTTATCTCTTTCAAGTCAGGAGTTGTGTATAAGTGACAGAGCAAAGGTATCTGATTATGAGGACTCATTAATGCTGAAGTAAGGGTGAGATATTTCGAGAGAACGTGAGCGTATGAAGTCTATTAAGCTGAGCTAACGCACATTAAAAACTGTTATTGATAAAGGAGATAAAAATGGAAAACAGAGTGGTAGACGAAAGAAAACTAAGACTTGTACAGGATATTGTTGGTGAGATTCTAGGAGAAGGTTTCACTGTTACTATTACAGCTAACTCACAGCCTGCATTTACAGGTAATGTATGCAACTTTTCAAATGCTTGGGACTAAGGAAGTAGCTTTTTCAGAGCTTGCTGGGGAATGGACTTTGAGTGGTACTGGCACTAAGGTGGAGCTTGTTGGTGGTCAGCTGGTTGATTCATCAGAGCAATAGAGTAGCTTTAACGACATTATGATGGTGCAAGGGTTAGAGAGAACTGAGCAGGAAGCTAGAAGTTTATTGAAGCTTTGTTCAATGGAACTCAGTTCTAACATTGAGGCTCGAGACAAGAGAAACTGTTGATAGAAGTAAGCGAAGCAAGGGACTTGATTAAGGCGTTCAGAAGTTGCTAGATTCATCTAAGTAAACAATCTTTAACAAGTTAATTAGAACGATAAGGAGCATACTAATAGTACAGCATTTCTTTATAATATACTTGCTCTTTCTAAATATGGCATAAAGGGTCCAACTAGTTGCGTTCTCGTGGACGTCAAAATGTAAGTGTACTGGTTGGTGTCGATTTCATTAGGATTTATCTTCGGGCTAGCGACTGATTGGACTTTTCAACATATCTCTTAGCTAAAGTGACATCTAGTTTTTCAAGTGTACTGTGATTGTGTACAATCTCAATCTGTGCGACTTGTACATGGCTGATTGAGTAGACAGCACAGGCTGCTGATGTTGGCTATATCTAGGGCCATGTATGAAAATCATGGACTCAATGGGAACGTTTGCATATAGTGATGTGTATGACTTTTGCAGGCATTTTAAGTTAGTCAGTTCATTCAATTGGTCGAGTCTTAGTTGCTATAAGTTATTATAAACATTTAACTGAGTTGAGCTTTTCAATCTCTGAGTTTGTCTTTTTCAGTTCATCGGTCTTGCAGATATGTGCAGGCGATCGTCAGACTTTTGTGATAATATGATTTCGTCTTTCATTGAGCTAGTTAGTTCGCTTTGCGTTTACGCATATCTGATTTTACAGTTTGACTTTTTATATCTAAAGGTTTTACTTTCTTCTTCTACTTTGATTTCTTTGACATGGATAGTATTCTTACTAATTAAAGACTTGAGTTGGTTAAATCATTTACTAAGTTGTTATGCTTATTTGCTAAGCTATCTATCTTTGACGATAACTCTCTTTAGTAAGTCTTTCTATTTCAACTTTTAATGTGTTTGTTTGCTCTTCTCTGTATCAGCGTAAACCAGTTTGTATATTAGAAATGAAAATACATGCAGGCATACTCAATACAGATAGAAGACAATATAGTATTCTTAATTGTTTGTTTCTCTTAATAATAATCACATCCGACCAGTAAAACAGACAATATAAAAATATCACGTTATCAATATATTCATCGACAATCTACGTAGTACTATGATGAATAATCTTATAAAGAAAAGGAGATAATGAAATGAAAAAGACAGTTTATATACTAATAGGGTGTAGCAGGAGTAGGTAAGTCAACATATACAGAAAAAGCGTTTGACATCTAATTCTATTATATCTCATCAGATGGCATTAGAGAGAACTTTTCGGTACTCTATATGCTAGAGATAAAGATAGACATCAAAAGTGTTCGATTTAATGAATAGCAGACTTAGGATGCTCTTACTGATAAAGCAGTCTACAGAGATGATTCTATGACACGCAACAGACTAAGAGGAAACAGAAGGCATCTTTCTAGAACAAATTAAGGTCAATAAACAAGGAGGCTGATGGTGGACAAAGTATTCTCAAAGGACGAAAAGATTATTGAACAGAATAATCAGAGAGGGACTAAAGAGGGTTTCAGAGGCTGAGATAAGAAGAATGTATAAGTCTTTTAGAGGACGAAAAATCGGTGTAGATTGCGATAGAATGGGTTAGCAACTAGTGTTGATATAAGTGACTTTGAATCAGAGTTCGCAGGAGATACAACACACGATTCTAACTGGAACAGGAAACTGTTAGAGAACATATAAATGATGACAATCAAACAACTAAGCAGACTAAGGACAGGAGGACCGATTAAGATTGCTAGTTTTGTTTGATTTGGAAAGTTCATCTAGTAAGCAGTATATTGAAGAAAAGGGTATCATAAGATTCATCGATTTGAAAAGGTGTCAGCTATGTACTTTGTAGCTATGCAGAATGACTTTTTCTGAGAGGACTCACTAATACTAGAGTGATACATATGCGATGGACAGTGGTTTTCAGCGATAGTGCATAAACAAGCACAAGCTAGCTGGAAAGGACTATCTGTCATTATCGAGACTGCTGAGATGGATGATGTTCTAGAAATAGTATGTAAAAGGAGAAAAAAATGAAGTGGTCTTTACGGATATATTCTAATAATTATTATATACGCTCTTTGTGAAAACTCTTACTCAAAGATAGAGTAAAGGAATAAAACTAAAAGTTTAATGCTATTTCTATTCAATTTAATGAATATAGAGTGTATATTTATTTTGATGGATATAAGCTGTTATCTAAAATAGACGGGTTTAGAGACAATACTGATAGTATACTATCTAATTCAGCTTTGCTATAGCAGATCTTAGGTTTCAGTTTACAAAATGCACTGAAACATATAATAGCTGGAGCAGTTAGTTGTTCAGGAGCAATCAAAATAGGCGATAGAATCACATTAAAGGGAGCAGAACAACAGGCTATGTTGAAGATGTTACACTAAGACACGCAATCATTAGAACTTACACTAATCAAAAAGAGTAGTGATCAATTCTGTATTGAATGAAGAGGTTATAATCAATAATGATTTAACTGAATCAACTACAAGTTAGTATCATAATAGTTAGAGTTGGACTATAACGGCTGATGTAGAATAAAACAATACAGATAATGACAGATGTTATCAAAAAGACACTGAGTTACTAAACGGTGAAGCGGAAGTCTTGTGTTCAGATATTACACAAACAAGTAACACTAGGGTGATCTATCTGGGCAAAAGATATAGATAAGAGTTTTAGGTTGGATCAGATACACGATTAGGGGATTTTAAGAGTTAAATAAAAATCATATAAATATCTAAAAAGGTATGGGTTGAGCGTTACAGCTATATTATAATAAATACATAGAGTTAAAAACATTACGGGAGACACATTAATGAAAAAGTTTTTATCAACAGTCTTAATCGCAGTAATGAGTGGTATCAACAACAGCTTGCTCATACGGAACTAGCAAAGGTTCTAAGATACTGAAACTAAAGACTTTATCTTTTTCTAAACATTCAGTAAGAGCAGACTGAGACAAGGCAACTAAAGAAAATCTATCATTTACTGATTATTACGCAGTAACAGGCGAAGCTGAGTTTACTGTAATGACAGAAGTTGGTAAGGTTAGATATACAGGACTTGATAAGCTGAGGCAGGACTGCAGGTGTTATCGCTAACAGATTACTCACTTGTAGAGGGAAGAAAGCAGAAAGGAGTACAACGATTGAGTTCATAAATAACAAGAAAGTCGTTATTACTGAAAAAGACGGAAGAAGATATAAAGGTTATTTCTATAATAGGTCACACTTGCTTGCAGATTCACTTGGAGGCTCAGCAACTAAAGAGAATCTAGTTACAGGAACAAGAACTCAGAATGTAGGAATTAAGAACAAAGGTGGTATGGCATACACAGAGAAAAGCTGAACAGTTCTTTAGGGATACTACTAATGCTACTTTAGTATGAAGTGATTCCTCAGTATAAGGGTTCAGAGATTGTACCTAGAACAGTTGTTGTAAATATAAAGAGCAGTGACGGAACAATCAATGAAAGAGTTGTTGTAGATAACTCAGCAACAGGATATACAATAGACTATCTCACAGGCGACTGGAGGCTATATAACTAATTAGAGGCTGTAATTGATATTACAGTCTTTTTATTGATCAAACGGCATCTTTATAATATAATGCAGATAAATGAACAATAGAAAGGTCAAGATATGTGAATAAACTACAAGAGTTGAACCTTAGGGTCACTGTAAGAGAGTGCGTAAGGGCTGAGATTTCATTGACTTTGATAGATATAAAGAAAGATGTACTAGAGGAAAGCTCTATTATAATAGGGTTGAGATGATGAGATATAAAGATACTGTTTATCATAACTTGTTGGGTTGCGTAGAAACACTAGAACTAGAGGAGTTATTTTTATCAAAGATTGCTTCAGGTGTAGTTACTATAGAATCACGGCTCCAGTATCGTAGAGAACGCTTGTTACAGATGAATGCCAATGATTATATGAAAATACTGTTGAGGACATTGAGATTAATAAAAACAATCTCAGAAAGTGCTAAAGAAAGTAGCAGTAGTTGGACCTTGAGAGTTGGTTCGAACTATTCTTAGATGAGTATATATGTAGATGGTAGGACTGCATCGATGGATGGTTTAGGAAATGTACATCACACAAATGGAATCGGACAGCAGTGATTATGACATACAAAAGCGGATGCACTCTTACAAGTGAACAGATGTTTAAGCAGATGAGGCTTTATCAAAGAAAGATTTGTAGCAGGTGAGTATCATCTAAAAACTTGAATCTCTTACAGGTAATCATAAACTAACAATCTTGATGAGACAGAGAATCTATATCTAAGTTTATCACAGAGGCTCGTGAAAAGAGCAAAACTAGAAAAAGCAGAATAGTTACTCAGGAGGCTCAGAAAAAGGAGCTGCTTTTTATTTGTATTAAGCTATATATAAATGGGCGGAAACGGACGGACGGAGATCACTAATCGTTTTTTATACGAAAGTCGATATTTTATCGTTTAGAACAACAAACTCTGGGCGGTCGGCCATATAGTACTTTTCTTGTCTTTTTAACTACTGTATATCTAGTTAGTAATCTTATTGATGAATATATTGGACCTCAAAGTACAGATAGACGGACGCCCGGAATCGTTTCAATCGTTTTTATGCAAAGAGTCGATATATTTATCGTTTAGGAATAAATCGTCTAACTCAGTGGAACAAAGCTATATAGTATTTTTATACTTATTTAAGATAACTGATTCAAATAAAGCAGTCATTGCTGACTGACTTTCTATAATTATTACATTGCATCATTATAGCACGAGACACTCTATCGCATATAAGGTCTACTTTTCATCTTCTGTCTTAGCTGAATATGTTTGAGCTAGCGATCAACAGATGTCTGAACGAATATAGGCACAAAGCTGCAATAAGTTTTCTGTGTCGTAAAGGACTTCTAGCTCTAACATATAATCACTGAGAAGAATAATCTAGAGATCAGAAGCGTCTTTGCAACTTATCTCTAAAAGGCTTATAGCAGTGTAGGCTGTTTTGTAAGAATCTTTGTCTTGTTGCTGCATAGATGTAATCTTCGTTGTTGTAGTAGTCGTAATCGTTAAACGGTGTTCTCTGGTCGTTGTAAAGTCTTGGGTTTGAGCTTGTTGTTTCTGTTGTACTTGCTAACAGGGAGTATATACAATCTTAGGGCTGTACAATTATCTGTGGCATTCACTGAACAAGTCATCATAAAGCATACTCATCAATAACTGGACAGAGAAATAATGGTACATCTAACTGTGTAAACTCTGGGAGTTCAACGAACAAAAGCAAGCTCTTCAGGAGTTATCTTTTCTCTAGTGAGACCTCTCTAACAATGATCGAGTGCATTTCAATGCTATCTGTGTTTTAACTTGGGTGAATACAAGCTGGATTGCATCGTTTCAGTTAGTAGGTCTGTACCTGAGCACAAAGCACCCTATCTGTTATGTGAGATGAGTTTTCTACATAGCGCTGAACAGACATTTAGTGCTGCATCAAATCTTATCACTTGTTTCAGTTAGGGCGTGATTCGTCTTCTGGCACAGCAAAGAATACTTCATCGATTCAAAAGTGGACTGTCAATGTCTTTGATAGATCAACTCTTTATCGTCAACTGTGATAGTCTTTCTATCGATATGATAGAAAAGTTAATCTGTGACTTCTTGATTCTTCTTGTGATGATTCACTAACGACAACAGCATACATAATAAGCTTCTTTGGGAACCAGAAACTTTCTTGAGTTTGATACAGTAATCTCAGCTCTAGCTCAGGGTATGGTCATGGTTACTTTACTTTAATGTTTACTCTCTCTTATCTCAAAAGTTCTGGTAGTCGTTTAAATGTGGTTTAGCATGGATATCTTCGAGATTGTGACGACGTATGTATATAATATGCTTCTGTCATATTTTTACTGGACTTTCTTAAAGTGCAGTTTATCTTAATATATGTTAATTATAAAAGTAATCTTTATCATCTGTCAATAGTATTTTGTAAAATCTTTGAGGCTCTATTTTCATTTCTAAAGGAAGCTTTGTGTAATAGCTGATCAGAATAATGCTAGATATAAAAACGATTAGGGACGAGACAGCTATATATAATAAAGTCTACTCAGATTAGAAAAATAAAAACTAAGGGCGACATAAAGCGGACTAGTCTTACAGTATTGTTTGGAGACTAAAAACTGACTATTTTCTAAAAGGTGTACAAATCATCATTTTTCTGAAAACAGTTTTAAAATCGAGATTTTCAGCATTTTTAAATAAAAAGTAGCTACTGTTGACAGCCTTTTCTTCTTTCTTTAATCTCATATGATGGAGATAAAAATCTGCAATAAGTGAGACTCTATATTCTTCTTGTTTGCATAGTCTAATTCAATCATTAGTTTAGCTGAACAGAAATGATTATGTATAAACTCTAGTTCTTCATACATCTTCTCAACAGAGGGTGTCAGATTCTACAAACTTTGATGGAAACTAAATCTAGTAGTGAACTATTTGTACAGCTTACTTTAAAAGGACTTCTCTGAGCTCTGTGACAACTATCTGTGGCTAACATGAGACTCAAGCTCTCTATAACATCACATCAGAGAAAAAGATAGCTGAGCCAGATCATCATTTTCTGCTATATAAGATTAGGGAATCTACTTGCTTTGTGCAGCTGGACTGATTCTATCTTAGATATGAGTATATCATTTCTAGACAATGAGCAAAGAGATCTGTATAGAGTTCATACTATTATTAATCTCTGAGCTACAAGGGTATAGCTGTGGCGGTTTATCCCATTTCTGTTAGCAGTCTTAGTGATTCTCTTACTATATTTTCAGATATATAGATCATACTGCTGTTCATGTTGTACTAGACTGTCATAGCTCTACTATTTCTATTAGTATTATAAAAGATTAAAGTGTATCTGTCAAGCAGAAATAAAAAGATACACAATTAAGTGTATGCCACAAGTCTTAATTCATTAACACTTTAGGTCCGTAAGATACTGACTGCTCTAGATAGCTGTGGACAGCAGTAATGCTGCTGCGAATGAGTAAGTAAACACCAAAACTCAACTTTCTGCGGTCTCTTGTTGAACTCTGTCTTTTCTGCTTCTGCAACAAGATTGTCAACAAAGTCTGCAGCTTGGTTCTGCTCATCAGTCTTTAGCTCGATTGAGCGACCAGACAACAGTCTAGTGATCAAAGTGACTCGTGGGCTGACTAGCAAAAGACGTCAGAGAACATCACAGTAACTTTCTGAGGCTCGAAGGCAGACTGAATCCAAGTGCAGAGCATTGAGCGGGTCGATGGACTTTGCGAAAGCGTCTTAGGATCTGAAGATTGATAGGTATCGCTCAACATACTATGACATTCTCAGGCTTGATGTCTAGAGTTGTGGTACGTGTTCGATTGTTGGGTCTAGCGATGCTCAGTCAAATGTTGTTCTTGTAGTTTGCGCATCTTTACATTTTGAAAGATAGTTTATATCGTTTTTATAATCTCGGTCAATATCAGATTATCTTAGCTTAGGTGTAGTTTGGACAGAGCAATATGCTCGTTGAAATAGCTGCCGAACACTTGTAGCTCTGACTGGTCTGTTGTAGTCTGTTACTGTTGCGTCAGGATGCTCACTACACTGCGCTGGACTTGAGCTACAACAAAGCTTATCGTTTACAGCAGACTGTAATAACGCTACTGTCTCACATCTGTTGACATAGGCGATTTGACGGTCTTGAGCGATTGATTGATAGTCGGGCTCAACATACATGGCATATTCTCGAGGCTTGATGTCGAGAGTTGTGGGCAGACGCTCGATTGTTAGGGTCCGATATGCTGTAAAATGTTGTTCTTGTGGTTGGATCTTTACATTTTGAAAAAGCGTAATTAATCGGGCTTTTCTTTAACTCATTAACTCTTAATTCATTTTATATATATATTATACTCTTCTTAGTTTACTTTGTCAAGTATTTTTAGGGGACACTGTTCTGTTCAACTGAAAGTACTCTGTCATCATGACATTGTTCTAGTGTGGGTTAAGAGAACTTGTTTCAGTAGTAGTGGGCATTACAATGTTGACTACATCAATAGTATTGTGGCGGGTTAGCATTAGCTGTAACGTTACGTGGAGCTGACTCTGGAGTGTTCTGACCGAAATCTGGTCAGGTCGCGTTCAGTCGGCTTCATAGTTCATTAGTACTGTATCAAAAATCAAGTGGAATGGATACTTAATCTCGTTGACTAACTGCAACATACAGTCACGATTGCGTTCTGCGTTGGAACAGATCAGTGGATGAAATCTTCAAAATCTTCATCGTGGAACAGGTCGTGTACAATCTTTCTTGAAAAGCGTTATTGTCAAACGGCGACTATTACAGACAGCGTGAATATCTCTTTGAAATGCTCTCAGAGACAGGACTCTGATGAACTCAGAAAGCTGATAGTCATCTGTCTGCGATTACTTCAGGACATCTAAGCATCTCACATCATCTCTTGTAAAGTTCTGTCTTAGGACATTCTCGGTTCTACAATGTCGTCGATATTGACTGAGATCTGTATCTATCTTAGATAGCATACTTGCGGACAGACAGCTGTTCAGTGCCTGACTGACTGCTTCTTTTCTGTAATTTTGGCATAATTTTGGACCTCAGTACACTTATCATTTCTTTACGTCATGGTCTCCAATAGAACTGTCTGCTCTTTCAGCTCTGCTGACTTCATCATTAAAAGATTCTTATCTATTGTGAAGCTTGAACTTTTGTGTCGGGATGCGAAAGATTCTTAACAATATTTTCAAAGTTTCTTATGATTCTAACAGTTATCTGCATCAGTTTCATCAACTGTTATCAGTGTTTTATTCTCTAGGACTATTATCATAATCATCAACAAAGTATATTTGCGTTTTCGATTCTCTCTTTAATCTCTCTAGAAGAACTGGATTCTGAGCTCTGTTCTTATATTTTTCTTTTGAATAAAGCTGACATTTGTCGTTTTAAGAGACTAAACATAGTTCGTCGGAGACAATTAGGTGGGCTTTCTGCTTGCTTTATATGTCTATTATAATATACTAAACAAGTCTTGTCAACTGTTTTTATATGAATAATTATACTTGCATAGTAACAGTTCTAGGACAATGAGCTCTCTTGATAGTTATTCTTCTTGATTTGCTCTCTTTCTGCTCATTGGTACATACTTCATCAACAAGATTATGTATGGACTCTAATTTATATACTTTATCTTCTGACAATAGTTCACATACATATAAGATAGTCATGCTTTGCAGCTTTGGAGTAATCTCAAGAATGTGCATCAGTATATTTGCTAAAATCTTAGGGTTGTCATACAAAGTAATCTGTAATATGTATCTTACAAAATCTTCTATGTCAATCTTATTTTTATATGTTCTTAAGATTAATTTTAGGACACTTTGTTGGCTGTTGAAATATCATGGATGAGATTCTCAAACAACTTCTATAGTAATCCATAGCTGGAGACATTCTCTCTAATCTCTTTTTACATATATTAGAATTGACATCGGCTAAAAACATAGCTTACGATTAGCATTTTCATATATTAGAATCAATCTCAAAGTTATCAGTTATCTCTTTTTACTGGTTCCAGATGTATCAAAATATTCAGAGTAACTAAGGTAGTTATCAAGATTGAATGAATTAGAGATACAAGCTTATATATATGGAGTGATTTTTAAATGCTTCCAAGAATAGTTCATTGTTATTCTTATCATGATAACGTGGGACTGAATAAATACTTATATTTAGGTGGGCTATTCTGTATCATTTCGGTTATATTTCTACAAATAGACTTTATTTTCAGGTGCAAGATCCTCAAAACGACAACTGGTGAAAGCAATAACACTGTATCCGTTTCATATCGTATGGTTTTGGTCGACAGTAAAGAGTTACCAATGCTCTATATTCGGATAATTAGTGCTTATGCATATTAAGTCGTCAAAATATCTCTCTTGTTCTTCATATATAAGCTAGGTCTGATTATATATATGTCAAAATATTCATTATGGATTAGAAGCATAAGATTACTTCTTTTTCATATTCTTTTGAATGTTGATACTGTATCAATATTTTAAGTGTATTCTTTGTTATTTGCTGACCAGTTAAGCTGTTTCATATTGCCACTTTTCTAAAAGGGTCAGACATTGTCTTACATTAAACATAATAACATAAAAACAAGGGTTGTTGTCAACTTATTAAATCATATTTATTATCTTTAATAACTATTTGCCTGTCGATACACTCTGCTTCCTCATAAAATGATTCTAGGAAGGATTCCCAGGTTGTCTCGTCAGTGTGCGCATCAGCTTGCATAGAGCGACATGTCGCTAATTTTCTCTTAAGTCTTTACGAATAAGTAATTTTATAAAAGCTATGAAAAGCTCAGCGTCCTAACTGTCTTGTAGCAACATAAAAGATAAAAATCAGACAAACAAACTCTCCTAAGTCTATTATTTAATATCTCAGTCAATTTGTTGTATCTGTTAATATAGGTCCAGGCGCGTGTGCTTTCTTCTCGTCCTCGAAAAGTATGTTATGAGTAAGCAACTCAAGGCTCAATCAACAATGGGCTATGTGGGAGACTTGTTTATGGACCAATAATCTGAGATGTTTACTCTCGATGACTGCGTACTCAATGTCGGGACTTTTCATCATGCTCAAGTTCGACAGTTGACTAATGGGACGTATCTGAGAGAGTTTCAAAGATATGACAGTTAGTATGGTCCCTAATCTTGTCATTGTCTTCCTGTCTGATGATTATATCGTATGAGCGATGTACTTCGTTCTTAACATTGAGCTTTAAAATCTCGCTATTGTATCTAAAGTTCACTTACTATATTATTAACAGTTACACTTAAATCTTTTACTTGCGAAAACACTAGCAAGTTTCTCGCTTGTATTCAAACAACTGTAAACATTGTTCTCTCGAAAGCGTGTCTTCTGTGCCACACTTGCGTGATAATCTCATCTATGCCCAAAATCTTTGCTGATACAAACTGCAGTTTTTCCTATAAAAGGGCCAATCATCGCGTAGAGTTTGGAGTCGAGATGCAGTGCAAAACTTTTTATCAGTTCATCTTCGTAAGTCTGCTCTAACTCAGCTTTATTATCCCATAGACTATAGTTCCTACAGGGTTTATTTTCTTTATATTAGCCCTAGTTTCATGAAATGTTCTCTAGCAGGACTCAGCATTCAGATGTTTTATTTACTAAGCATAATGTATATCATCTTTCTATTTACACCATTAAGTCGTCAAGTGTATGCTGTTTATTCTTTCTTAAAATAAAAGCAACGCTTTTGTCTTATATCAAACATATTAACATAAAACAAGGTTCTGTTGTCAACTCATTGTTTAGTTATATATCATAGTGCTACTCTATCGTAGAATCGTGCAAAGTCAGAGACTATGAGACTTGTGCTCGGATAACCACCCCACTTTTGAAATATACTCTATTTCATCGTATACTGACTGTGCAGAGGTTGTAGACGATGCACATACTGTTCAACTACTGCTAAAAATCTTTTATATCCAAATCTTCTCTAAAGTCCTATGGATCAGTGATTTTACAAAACTTTATAGTATGAACCTGCCCGACAATTTTCTTGTAATAATTTAAGAAGATAAACTCTGATAAACGGGCACTCATTCATTTAACTAATATCCAACTTATGTTTATCAATCAAAGGATACTGGAGCGGCCATCTGAGCCTTTACATTAAAAAGATGTTATAAGTGAGGACGAGTATATGACAATCTGTAATAGCACTTACTATTTATAGGACCAAGTCTAAGTAACTACTGGATGCTATCTGAAAGCAGGACTCATACAATCTTTTTCATCAGGTTCATATTACAGTTAATTATGTGTATACCATTATTTGAAAGGTTTTAAAAATCTCATCAGAACTATGACGCGAATTTTTTTATCATTAACTCTGTATTTACAATTACATCGTGTAAATGGTGCATTCTAACTCTTAACATTAGGGTATCTCTAGCACTCTTATATCTAAAAAGGTTGGCTTGCGACATCACTACTGTTACTTAAATCTTTCACTTGAAAAAGCATAGCAAGTCTCCGTTATATTCAAACAACTTTAAATACTTTTCTCTAAAAACGAACCTCTCAGGAACAACACTTTGCGATAATCTTATCTATATCAGGAAAGTCTTTGTTGATACAAACTACTGTTGCCCGTAAAAAGTCAGAACAGGAGGGTCAACAAAATCAGTTTGTACTAAGAGGTCATATAGAACACTTTCACTGAGTCTTGCCCTTTTATAGCATTGTGTCATTCGTGAAATATCCTGAGCTTTATTAGTCCCATAAACTGCGGACTACTTGTACCTCTCTTGCTCTGTATTGTTCGTGGCTTTCTAAACAGTGTTCTGTCTTTGCTAAAGGCCACTTTTGTTAATGTTTTATAGTCCTTAGCTAGACTCACTTTTCATACTTATATGTACTCTGATTCATTAATACTTTCATATAAGCTGGAGATCGTCTAATCGTTTTTATATTAAACTGATATATTTATCGTTTACTTAGTAAAAATCGACTTAGGGAGCAAGCTGGAACGTCTAAGTTATCTTGAAGCAATCTGGCCTATATATTTCTGCTAAGTCGATTACTTTTTCTCTATCAGCTAAGTTCAATTTTTCTATCTCAGCTCATCAGACTTCTGGACTCGCTACTCTACTTTTTCTAGTTTAACTCATTGAGCACTTTCAGCTTCAATCTCAGTGGCTCAATAGACTGCCTCTAGAATATTCACAATACTTTCTAACATCATTATCAGTTAGCGATCTATCTTCTTAGCGGGCATCTTGTATATATAATCAATCACTGCCCATCACATTGGGTGTAGCTCATTTAGGCTCCGTCTTATGATAATAGCTAATTATTTCAAAGTAGGTGTCAGGATTTTTAAAGCTGTTGATACAATCATTAACTGTAGAGCTTTGAGAAAGTCACTTTATATCTATAACATTTAATGTTTGTGATGCCTCTCTTTAGTTGTAGAGTAGTTAGCTTTATCATTTATTCGAATACACGGTCTAAAAACAGATTTAGACATATTTAATGTCAACATTATTTTATAGATTGAATTAGTCTTGTAGCGTTGACTTATATTAGTTGAATTGGATGAGCAACTTTCTGCATAGTACTTTTCAGAATCAAAAATATGGTTATATATATATCTTCATCTATGAAATAGTCTTTAGTACGCTTAAAGGAGATGGAACAATCTTTGATCCTTGTCTTGCTAACATTTAGCACTTCTAGCGTACTTTGTAGCGACATAGCATTCTGCTCTATACAAAACTTTAAGTGAGGATGAGGACTCTTTAAGCATTTCATCTATGGTCGAAAGTAGGATAATGTGAGTGGGTAAAAATCATAGTCAAATCTTTTTGCTCTAAAACAGTAGATAATTCGCATCAATTTCTACAGTTCTTCTATATCTACTATCTCTTAACAGACTTTTGGGCACCTCTTCAAGAATCGCCTCTATGTTTGGAAAAATCTGTTCTTAGATAAACTAAGTCAGAGCTATATAGCTTTAAATTAGGAGTTTTCGAAAATCAATCTTTTCAAGCTCAACAAAATATATAACAGATTGTGATGTTCTAGTATTAATGATTCATAAATTGCAGGATTCTTCAATTCATCTAATGGATAACATCTAATACTTGTCGTACTACAAGAGTTTACTGGATTCTTCTGTATAGTGTATTGCATTTCTTCTCCTATAAATAAAAATAGTTTATATCGTTATATTTTCATTATAACAAAATGTATAAACTATTTGTCCAACATTTATTTAATTCAATTAAAGTATCTGCCAAAATCTCTAACCGACTCTTTACTTAAATCTATATCGTAAGTAATAACATACTTAACATAAACATTATTTCTTCTAGATATTTACGACTTCAAACCGAGGAGCGAGCAAACCCCTGTATAGGTTTAACAATCTTTCAGGCTTCGACATGATTGTAATATACATAGTATCTGCAATTAGTTGACTCAGAGGTAATTTATTGTGTGTATTATTATATTCGCATACTAATCTATCAATATGTGTACTACATTTTGTCTCTGGAAAAAATAAGATAAGCCAGATATTATAGATAGTAAAGAGTAAACTCTATTGATAATCCTAATAATTAAATCTTCTTCATTTAAGTTCCCGATTCTTGTGTAGGAGTAAGATAGCTATCAAAGTATGAAAAATTAGGCCTCTAAAGTATATACTATCTATCCACTTTGGGTGGTTTCTAGTGATTTGCAGGACATCCTCTGCTAAAAGATGATTGCTGATAAAATAAGCCTGCTTCTTTTAGTTGCCCTAGCATTTGAGGCCACTCCTCAAATTGAATCGTTTCAAAAGGAATCAAGTGATTAAGGTTAGGAAATAGCTCCTGTATTTCCTCAGGAGTAACAATATTAGCTAAACTTATTAAGTCGCCTCTTCCTTTTTTAAAAACTCGTAGCATATTAAAACTTTTAACTGAAAAACAGTAACACTCTTTATCGTGTACTTTATAAGTTCCAGTATTTTGCTGATGTTCTCTTATTCTCAGGAGCAACAATATCAATCAGCTTACGGCCTAGGTCAGAATCACTCGGAATGTAGACTACATCAGCCTTAAGCTCTTTCATATTTCTATCTTCAAACTTATTTATCTTATCCAGCTCAAGAGCATATATATAATATGCGTCGTCTGAATAATAATCTGTTACAAACCTGTGAACAGCTTGCCCATAGACAATAGGACGATTAATGGCAGCCTTTAAAGACTTCCCATTTTTAGGTATCCTACTAACCTTTTCAGAATCAACATCTACTAAACTGACCTCATAATTTCTGTCCTGCTCGTTCTTCCTGTTTCTCTAAAGAGTATCTTTCAAGTAAATCTTCATCGTATAGTGAAAGCCCTACAAAGGTCGTCAAAAACATCAATTATCATATTATCTTCGCTGTCATCACGATATTTCGTTGAATCTATGATAGACACTAGCATAAACACCTCTTCTTGATTATGTACCACATTCTGATGAATGAAAGATAACTGTAGGAAGAACTTATGTAAATCTCTGCTCTTTTCACTGGATATTCTTATCTCGTGTCCAAGTCCTGCAAAGTACAAGTCTGTATTTGGAGTACCACACAATATAGAGTTCACTATTTCTCCAGAGTTCTCTAGTGTATTTTTAAAGTTGCTAATGTTGATTCCTGCTAGTGAGCCACCTAAGCAAATACCACCGCCCTTAAAAACATTAGTCAAGTATGGGAACATGGTGTATCTGTATCTGGATCAAAAGCTGTAATAACATCAACATAGCCGTCATAGAGACCTGTATGGACAGTTTCTGGCACCCAGTAATCGTATCTTTTGAAACTAGCTCTCTAGTTATCTCATCGTTTGTTACGATTGTAACATCTAAAGTCTCTAGCATAACTCTTAGGGGCAGACCCGTAGTAAATCCTGTTTGCCATCAATCCTATAAATGCCTCTATGCTATTTTCATTGATTTAATGCTAATCTTCCACAATCGTTTATGATCCTCATGGAATTACTTTACTTGAGTTACAGGGCTCTTTTAGCTAGCGCTAACAACCTCACATATCTTGTTATCTTTAATAGCTATCTTTTCATAAAATAAATACCTTTCATATTACATCAACTTAGAGTATATAGTAACATAAGTAAGATACATTGTCAATATGTTTATTCACTTTTTATTGTAATAAGTCTACTCTTAGATAGTTGACGGTGAAAATATTAGTATAAGGCTGATATGTCTTATAACTCTGAGCTATCTGATCTAATACAAATAAAGTTAGGAGAGGAAGAATGTTAAATAAAGTAAGTAGAGTAACTGTTTTAGCAGTTGCTATTACGATACTAGTGATGGTTATTCAAACAGCTAGTGTTGAAGCGACTACTAAGAAGGCTCCGAAGAGTGCTGAATTATGTTCACTAGATAACAACTCGGCACCTGTGGTTAATATGAAAGTAGATTTTATAGAAACCCACGAAGCCCAAATACAAACAAAGGAAGATTGCTGAAAAAGAAAGCTAGGAAGAAGAAGCAAGACAGAAGCAATTAAGAGGAAAGGGAGCAAGGTTACAATCAACAAAGCTATATTCTATTGAAAGCTTTTATATTTGCTGGAAGAGTACACTGGAACAATAAACAGTTTACTTATTACTCAGAGAGAGTTTTGCCGGGAGGTGGACTCAGAATACCCGGTAGGCACACCGAAGATGGTTTTGTAAAAGATGGAGATGGATATATAGTATTAGCATCAAGCACCAAAATCCCAAAAGGTTCGATAATAGAAACTCCTTTTGGAATCAAGGGCAAGGTCTATGACGGCTGTGAGGCTCGCACAGTGAGACTGGTTTGATGTGTATGTGAGTAGGGAGGAAAAAGATTGAATCAATTTTACTACATAGACGTAATACAGATTCAGTAAAGTTGACTACAGCTCCTGAGAAGATTGGAAACAGCATATAAAGGCATATTCGTAAAAAACTTTAAGTTAGCTAAAGAGTTCTTAACTTACGGCTACAAGTCAAAATATGACTTAGAGTGGGATATGGTAGAGGCTCCGCCATTTGGACTAGAGATTGCTCATAGAACGATTAATCAAATAAAGGAATTAGATGATGAGTTTAGAAAGTTTGTGGAAGAATACGCAGACTATGGTTATAGGTTAGAAGATTTAGAAAAGTCAGACGAATGGAACAAGAGGAACAGATTAAATAATTTATTCATCTACTATTATGACTTTTACAGATTTTTAGGTATGAGACTATAAAGATAGGGATTAAAAAAGTATTGCAAAGAAGAATCAGTATAACTTTGTCAGAGTTAGAACTAAAGTACAATCGTTCAAGAGAGCAGATTATCAGAGAGCAAGCACAAGAGCTTTTTGATAATCTTGAGTCCGAATTAAAAGAAATGAAAAGGAGGTTGAGTATAATCAACAAGCTGTTGGCGTCAAGATAAATGAACAGAGAGTGGCATATGAGAGTTACACGAATCTACAGAGTTATCTCCAAAGCGTTTGAATGATATTAAAAACATCTTAATTATTTACTTATCAGAGGAATCTTTAAAGAAGAAGCTAAAAGGAGCGGAATTAGCTATTTCGCCATATTGCAACAAGCCTGAGATAAGTGGAAAGATTGTTAAGAACAAAGACTTATCTATTTCAGATGTAAGATGGTCAGTCAACGAAGGATATAATATTTATAGATTTAAAAAGGCGGAAGAATCACTGGTAAGCGATATAGCGCCTATGTTATTCTTGGACGAGCCTATAATAGACTGGCAAATATCACAAAAGATTTAGATTTGTGCAGAAATGAAGATTGGATAATCATTGATAGCGGTCAAACAGGAGAACCGTTGAGCATAGAGGGAAGTTTTTTCGACAAGGACGAATATGAATTAACAGACAATGAGTTAGCTCTAGAGGCTGCTTTGAATCAATACTAACAGTATTCTATAAGGAGAGATTTGAAGGTATAGATGACTGATAAATCATTACAGTACAACACTGTAGGCTCTCTATTAGATTTACAAGTAGGTAAGGTCTACTTTAAAAATGGGAAAGCATACTTGATTGAGGATAAAGTCGATGAAGTGCTTTAGTGCAGAGTAGATGATGAATATGATGAGAAATATCCTGGATAAAAGCTTCTCTAGAAACCTACTTAGATTGCTTGTTCTCAGATGATGAAGATGAGCTGTTTTTTAAACTACAATGAGAAGCCTAATAAAGGGAGATTGCTAAAATACAGTAATCTCCTTTTTCTTTGATATGTTGAAAATAAAAAGGAGAATAAGGAATGTTCCATTTTTCAACAGTTACACATCAGCCTGAGATATGTACAGCGTCCTCTCCTGCTACTTGTAAATATGCTAATGGTTTTCATAGCGAAGATTAGGGTTGAGGTTCAAGCGTATGCAGATAAAAAGAGAACGAAATGCTAAAGTAAACTAACTGAGTTCAAGCTAAAGTATTTCCTAAGCAATCAAATGACACGCACAGATACATCACATCTATTAGTCAAGAATCGTAGTGAGGATATACTACTAATGGTAGTTTAATAACAAATGACACATTAGCATACTTAGGGTTCACTAAAGGAGCAGGACACAATATTATCTTATGATGATTGTTATATAATTCCCTAAGACAGAAAGAGCTATACAGAGATTTATGATGAGCCCTAAAAATCTTAACTATATGTTTAACGAACTACAAGAAGGCTTTGAAAAAGGTGAGATAGGTAACAGCAGTAAATGGCAGAGCATATATTAAGACAGAGGTTGTGCCTTATATTGATTATGCAGTTATGCACGGGCACCAATGTAATGGGGAAGGTTATAGACTCTAGGAACAATGTAGCTGGACCTAGGGATATACATTAGCAGAATGTTGGGAAAAACTATATCAAGATAAAAGAAAAGAATAAATCGCTTTACTATGCAAACAAACACGAGAACTCATTTTATGTAGTATGCTGTAATAAGCGATAAGAAAAAGGCTGTTAAGGATATCCCACAGCCTCTTGCTTTGCTATCTAATATACTTTTTCAATGTCAGGGTGATATCCTCAGGATGGATAAACTCAGCTGAGGACAATCACTATAACATTCCTCACCATACTCAAAGTGAACTATTGAATCACCATCAAAACTAAAGAGGTCACCCCTGTAGCCTTCAAACTTATCTCCACTAGCTAATCTCTCTAGATATGGGATCAAGTCTTTAAGAGGTATATAGCCTGCTCCATCAAAGAAGATAGCTGGCTGATTATAATCACCTCTCCAACTACCGTATCCTGAGTTGTAATACTCATCGTATTGGTTGTCTTACAGCTTTTACTCTAACATTGGGAAACTCATTACAAATCTTAACAAGTCCCGTTGATACTCATACATATATAAATCGACTCTTTCATATTTGTAATTATAGAATAAAGCTTGTAAGTTTGTCAATATTAAATAAAAAGTATAATAAATATAGAAGGAGAAATAATATGAATAAGAGAATAACACAAAGAATACTTAGTATCTTATTAGCGATTTCTATATGTGCTACAGTGGTTTCAACAGGGATGTACGGATACTATAAATGGCAATATATCAAAAACGAACAAATATCAGATGAGTTATCTAAAGTATGCTAATGAAGTAGGCGAAACAGAGTTCAGCAATGTTTACTTAAAGGTGGATATAGATAAGATAAAAAGGATGATTTCTGACGCTGTAATGTGGCTATATATTCCAAGATTGATTTAAGTGAGCTTGTTGTACAAGGAAAAAGACGACAGTTTTTATTTAACTCATAATGAATATAAAAGAGTACTCTAGGATGGGTACAGTATTCTTAGATAGTCGAAATAATCAGAATATTGAAGAAAACTATTTAAGTTTTCCTTTTGGACACAACTCAGATAATACAAAAATCAGATTCTCTAGGTTTAAGGAGTTAGAAGATTTCTCAGGCCAGTATTTCTATATTTATCAGAATCATAAACAATATAAGTTTAAGATGATTGATTATTTATTTGTATCTCCAAAGACACCTTTATATACAGAGGAATCGTAAACGCAGAAACATTTAAAAAGCTCTAGCAACAACTAATACATCAGAAGATGTTATCAACTCTATCACAGACGATAAAAAGTATATGATACTTGTTACTTGTAAGACAGGTTGGGACGCCAGTCAGAGAAGATTTATTATAGGGTGAGCTAGAATCAACAATAGAATACTAGAGTATATATGCTAAGTAAAGAAACAACACTTAATTTATTAAAACAGGCAGCCGATGCTTATTACAATAATGAAGAACTCACTATGACAGATAATGATTATGATGAGTTGGCTCAGTATGCAGAAGATAACAGCTGGATAACACAAGACTTAATATTGAACGATAGTGCTACAATCAAAAGGCACAAATGTAGAACATACAGATATCTTTCTTTTAGCTAAAGCTAAAACAATAGATGAACTAAAACAGTATATTAAAAGAGTAAACACAAGTACACATAAAGATAATACTTTCATTATAGAGCCTAAGTTAGATGGATTGAGCTTAGCTTTAATATACGAAAATGGAAAAACTCATTCACGCATATACAAGAGGCACAGGCACACAAGGTAAAGATGTATCGTACTAATCAATCACAATGAATTAACTGTAAATAATATTCTAAATAAACTGAATAATACTAATATTAAAGAACTAAGAGAGCTAGTTTGTTCTAAAGAATCTTTAATCTATAACAATGCACAGAGGTGAGTCTTTTAAGAATGAGAGGATAGACTCAGCAGAGCTTCTTTCAAAGTCAAGATTAGGCTTAGGGTTATAAAGCACAATTAGACTTTGTAGCCTACTCAGCTTATGATGTTAATAATAAAGAGATTAAAGTTCCGAAGAGTGTATCAACAAGCACAGATTTTTAAAATGGTTAACTTTTGTGAAAATGATAGCTTAGAATATATTTTTAGAAGTTGCAGATACACTCAGAAAGCTATAAGTACCCTACAGATGGTATAGTTATCAAAATGGCTAATCCTGCAGACTTGGGAAGCACTCAGCACCATCCTTTAAACGCAATAGCTTATAGTTCCCGTGAGGAAAAGATAACTAAGATAATTGGCGTTACTTGGGGACAGGCAAAACAGGAGGTTTACTCTAGCAATCTTAGAGCCTGAGTTTATAGGTGGAGTAACTATAACAAATGTATCACTCAATACTGGAATGGATAAAGAGCGAGATATAAAAGTGAACTCAGTTGTATCTGTAACAAGAGCAAATGATGTTATCCTATATTAAAAAGAGTAGTAATGAATAACTCAGATGTAGAAGATATAGAACCTTTTAAAGGTTTGTCCTTACTGTAATAGTAACCTAGTAATGAAGTCAGCTTACTTAGAATGCCCTTAATCATAATTGTCAGTCTACTGTAAAGAATAGAATCAAGTATTATGTATCAAAAGGCTGTCTTGATATTGATGGAATGAGCAATGCTCTTATAGATGTATTAAAACTAGAATCAGTAAAAGATTTACTAGAGCTGAGACTTAGACACATTAAAGAATACAGATTACTCAAATGAACAAAGCTAGTGCGATATTAGGTCAGAGCAAATATATAGCAAGATACAGTATGCTAAAAGATAATACACCTGAGTATATATTTCAACTACACTAGAGATACCTAACTGAAAGTCAACAGCAAAGTCTTTATTGAACAAGTTTGGGAATATAGATAGTATTTTAAATGCGACACTAGATGAACTACTAGAGTTGAGGAATAGTAATCTCTCAGCTAGGACAATCATTAGATATAGAGATAATGCTAAAGCTATCTGGGAATCAATTAAGGGTTCTATTAAGATACCTATTAATAAGGTCAAAGAGTAACAGTATAACATTTTGCGTAACTGTAAGCTTCCTGCTTCATATACTAATAGAAATGATTATGTTAAAGCAATGGAAGAAAAAGGATATGTTTTCCATAGCTCAATCAAGCAGGATACACTGTTCCTAGTTTGTGATGATATTAACAGTAACTCCAGTAAAGTTAAGAAAGCTAAAGCCTAGGGTAAAAATAGTAAACGCTTTATAAAGAAGTACAATTAAACTAAAAGAGGTGAGTATTATATGATAGAACAATATACACAACAAACAATATTGATTACTCTTTTGTCTGAATATCTTAAGCTTCTCAATATTACTAATAATTGCGATAGTTTTCAACAAATGCAATATTTCAGAAGCATTATAAGTTGCGAAACTGCGCAATAATTCTATTTTTAATTTTCATAAGCAATCCCAAAAGACTTTATCGATGATTGTGCTGATAGCTATTAATCGTTGTTTTGAATGTTTTCAGAGTCTGCTACTGGTTTCAATCACTTTGCTAGTAGTTTCTCTAGCTCGCAAGTTTATTCTAGATTAACTGATACGTTCAGATTAAAGATTTTTAGCTATACTTTTACCATTCATCGCGTTTACCTAATATAGCTTTCTCACAACACTAAATATACTGTCCCTCAGCCTCCAACAAAGAAGAAAAAAGCTTCTAAAGAAGAAGAAAAGCCTTTAAAACTTGCAGCGAAGAATCTTGTCCTCAAACTTGGGAAGAAAAATCTTCTAAAGAAGAATAAAAAGTTTTAAAAAGTGCTTGACAAACCACCAAAAGTATGCTAATGTGAAAAATATAGTAATTGTCAGAAAATAACGAAAAGTCCGAAATGGAGAAGAATATGAATAAGATGAAGAAAGTAAAAGATTTTGTTAATAACCCGAAGAAGCTAACAGCTTTGATTCTAAGTGTATAAGCTTTGTCAAACCAGCCACACTTGCTTTTGTGTTTAGTGAGTCCCGCAGATTCCAAGACTACTGATAAAGTAACTGCACAGAAGTAGTCCACAAAGAAGACTGAGAAGAAGACTGAGAAGAAGTCAGATCCCGGCAGTCAGATCCGAAGTCAGGGGATAGATGAAGCTAAGGTCCATCAAAAGCTGTCTGAAACTGGCTCAGATCCAAGCGATCTCGCTCAAGAAGTCAGAACCTGCTCATAAGCCATCAGTAAGCAGTTTCTGTCCAAACTCTACAAGTTTCAGCTCTACAACTGCTCCAACTCAGAAGCCTAAGCAGGTCTCCATCAGTTGATAAGCCAGTCACCAGAAACTATAGATGTCCTAACTACAAGACAGTGATTGTTCAAGAGTTGACACTTTTGACAAACCCGCCCAGATTATGACAGATGATGAGTTCTGTCTCTGTAACGCTGTCCAACTCCAGAGAAGTGTAGAGTCCACCGCAGTTGGTGCAGATAAAGAGTGCACATCTAACTCAGACAGTTAATCACCCTGAGTCCACCAAAACGATAAATCATTAGCTGTCTTGCCTAACTGCCTTTTTATTCGCTATACTTATTCCATTGACAAATACTACATATTATCCAAATGATAATATATAAATGAAATGAGTTCAATTATAACTATAGAGCAATCTAGTTAATGTTTGTACATCAAATGACAACTAAACACAGTCGAAAGAGTTATAAAAACAACTGTACTAGCCAACCTTTTGAATTAGCAGAGACCCGTCCATCAAGAGAGTTTTTGAGTATCCTATTCCTATTTATCCAAACATAGAAGAAAGCGTAACTATTAGCACTAAAGAGAATCGTCCGCTATTCCTGTAGAGTCCCTACTTTATACAATGAAGTCCCAGAGATATTACAAAATCAATAGTCCAATCGCTCAAGTAAACTTTTATCTCACCAATAGAGATACAGAGATAACTATAAATGAAGAAGTTCATAAGGAACACAGATCTGAGTTTTACGATAATATCTTTCTTATACCCCTAAGCAAGCTAACCAAACGCAGAAACTCGAGAGCTAAATACCATTTACATATATTCTGAATCAGCAAATAGTCAAGTAGAAACTCACTCACATAATAATATGAGAGCTGTTTGTCTGTTCAGATTTAAAAACAACTCAAAGAGGATGCCCACAATTAGTATCAACGACTAAATATCAGATGAAATACAAATGTACTTTAACCACTGTAAGAGCCCATCAAATGTCACTGACGCCTGAAGAGCTTTCTCAATATATTGATATACCTAAGTCAGAGTTTAAAGATAGAAAGTTTAGTGATAAAGACTTATCAGAGTCTTTGATGAACAACCTTTACTCAAGAGTTCCTGATGAGCCCAATCAAATTGTAAATAATCTATAACAGTCCGCTTTTAGAAGTTGACTTTTTATTTGTATTTGTTATAATTAATACAGAAGAAGTGATCTCAAGATGTCTCGATAACTGGCTTATAGAGAACTAAATGCAAGATTGATTGAAGAAGAAGAATCCACCTATTGCTATTACCATCATGACGCACATCCATCTACATTTTCATATATCACTCCTCAGATTTGATACTGAGTAAGACTAGCCAGATTCCTAACTCTGATAATGATGATAATATAGTTCTAGCTGCCTTGAAAAGTTCTTTGTAATAATCAACTGTTCAGCAGAGAGATTGCCTACAGACGAGTTCACAACGAGTTTTCTAAGATGAGTCTATCCGCCCAAGCTAGAGTGTGTTGAAAAGAAAGATCTCAATGATTATCCTGAATGTACAAAGATGAACTAATAACCTCAACTACATCTTCTATAAACAATGTTATATCTAACTATGCTTTTAGCTATTTTGATTCTTTAGATATTGGTCCGCATAGTCCACTACCTTGTAGAGCAGAACGCTTGCTTTGTATTTGAGTATGTATCTCCAGTAAACAGAGTAGTAGTAGACTATGAATCTGATCCTTGTTTTGCTTGCTCAGATTTCTAAAACTCGCACTGATCTCGAGATAGAGAACGACTTCTACCTTATGAAATCCTCTGAGCTTTTTCAGTATACTTATGAAGAACTACAAAAATATTCAGAAAATGCACAAACTTTGGGTCTCGAAACTCAGAAATGACTGTCTCGTCTTATAAAGTTTAAGACAAACCCGAGCTACAATCCTGACAACTATGTTCTTTCTGATTTCTTGAGTAAGAATAATGTTCTCAACACCCTAGCTTACTTGAATGATGAACTTGATGAGTTGTATTCTATACAAAAACTCTAATGAGTTGTGACAAGAGTCCGTCTGTCTCGATGTAGTTAGGAGCTCACTGATGAAATAGAGGTCCCTCTAATAAGATAGCTAAAAAGTATAAACTGTAAGAGAATATGTTGAATCTGAGTTCATAAGTCGAGAAAAGTCCAATAAAATTATAACAGATAAAATACTGTCTGAGATTCCGAAGTATTGTCTTATGTCCCATACGACAAAGCCAGCCACAAAAGTGAGCAAGTTTGATAATTTGATTATACTTAAAGATTCAGTTAGAAATCTAACAAATGAGAACCCAGCTAAAATGAGGAGCTTTGTTGAATCACTTCTAGATGATTGTAGAGCTTGAAGACTATTCTAGATTCAGCAGATACTTATCCTCTAGATTCCACCTGAGTGCAAGCGTTATATTATGCAACCTGAAAATGAGTGCATCTGAGAACACTGTATATTGCTTTGCATTAGAAATGCATAGAAAAACTCAGATACTATTCATTCAGTTGCTAGAAATAAAATCAAGAGTCTCAGTTTAGTGAACATCTTAATACATGTTCACTGGTATTTTCAAAACTAGCTAAAAAGCTTTTTGAAAGAAGATAAAACCCTAACACTGTACTTATTGACACATAAGAGAAGTCTTAGTGATGATGAGTTACGAAAAACTCCTAGTTAATTCAGAGTCCATGTATAAGCATAAATACGACTTTATCTATCATATATCCATTAAAGAATACTAAGTCATTAGATACAGAATATTTAAAAGACTTTAATAGACAGTAATTTAAAAACTTTCTATTGACTTGTTATTATTTGCTAGAGATACAGATACACCTATTGTGCTTATATCTTCATTTTCTCAATATGTAGATAGTCCCATATTGCTTTTACAAAAATCATCCGTAGAGTCGCAAGTTAATTAACTTTGATAAGTACACTTTTGTAAGATTTACAGATATATGTCAAACTGACCCTAGACCCAAAGTATTTAATTTATTCCAAAGAGCTATACCACAAGAGAGCTTTATCAGTCGCCTGCAAGCAAACCTATGAACTTTACTCATATAGATGATATAACAGACGCACTTATTTATCTAATGTCTGTCTGATAGACCGCAGATAGTAGACTTAATATACAAAGAGAATCTAACTACTTTAGTTTCCATCAGATAGACCTTAACCCTAGAGTATGCGATATTTCCTGTCTGAGAATAAAGAAGAATACTTAGTGCCTACAGATAATTATAGATTGAGAAACTTTAGACCTAGATATAAAGCAAGATTTGATAAGAGATCCATAACAATGTCAAAGATAAAAGCAACGAAAACTCGATCCATATATTTCTATTAATGTTGTGTGTCCCTGTATTTATAATCCATTAGCCGCAAGTTGACTATGATAACTTTATTAAAGAGATATACGACAAATATCCTGATAAAATCGTGTTTAACAGTGTATCTTTTAATAAGCTAACTATTACAGAAACTAACGCAGAAATGACATCAGACTTTGAAGATGAGAACGAAAGAGTACTCTGATGAGTTGAAGATTCTTTATGTCGTTCGTTGCCTGTTAAGTCAATTATTCAGAATCCTACATCTCAAGCTGATAAACGAAACAAATAAGCTAAAGATAGATAATGTCATCGTCCTAGTTCAAGCTTTCATCTCACACTTTGTGCTTGATAAGAATCTACAAGTAATTGATCCAACTCAGATTACATAGTTAGCAATAGAGAATAACTATAAAGAGCTACCTGTAGTTGTGTATGATTGTGTCAAAAGCTAACTCATTAAGATTACTGATGAATAGTTCCGCAGAACTACAGAGATGCCCCTGATGATATAGACCCATTCATTGATTCTGTACCTCAGATTCAAGCTATTGCAGAACCTCTGAACCCTCTCAAAGCTACTCACCTACATCATTCTTTACACTCTATTGTTAGAGTAGTTATCGACCCATTCAATAAACCTCAGCAAACCAGACAAGAACACCCCAGAATGCCAAACTCAGACGCGAGACGAGCAGATTTATGTTAAACAGAAGCATGCTAAGAAGAGTCCCAAGAGAAATGATGAGAATACTGTATCGCTATTTGACTTGATTCCCGCTCGAAGATTTCTGCAAACTGAGTCCCTATAAGAAAGCAGAAGAAGTTGTCGAGAAGCAAACCAGAGTCCGAAGAATAGCTAAAGTATTTGATGAAAAGAGAAAAGCTGAAATACTGATCCGGTCCACTCGTTTAATACTCAGAGAAAGAGAGAGTATTTACACGACGAAAAGCAAAGTGATTCCGGTCCAGAAACTCTGATTTGACAGACGAGCAGAAGTCATATATCTTAGATATTATAGACGACTTTTGTCCCTGACTATTGGTCACATAGCGTTGACTAGCAATGTTACAGAATAGATTTAATGAACTCCTTAATGCCCACAGACAGGTCTCACAGTAAATCTTAAGAGATTATATTAGTTTGCCTTTACAAGAAAAAGTAGAGTTACTAATCTATAATGCAAAAATCACCAAGTATACTTATAACAACCTACTTGAACATAGATAATTATTCCATAAAGATATATGCTCAGCCCACACTAGATAAAGTAGACCAGAGATTCACTGAGATAACTAAAGAGAATAACCCGATTCACCCATTCCTCATCTGCCAGTGTTCCCTTTACTCCCTGATGAAGATAGTGAAAGCGACACACGAGTATTAGAAGCATTAGCTTTAGATTCTGATTTACTTATTTCAGATAGTAAGATGAATGTTTTAGATAATACAAAATGTGAAGTCGAATATATGTATCTACTGAACCTACGCCCCGTAGAAAAGCAGATTTGATAATAAGTAAACTTGAAGAAATACATTGATACGAGCGTGGGTCCACCTGAGCAAAGATTATTATTTGACACCTTTTGATAGAACTATTCTAGTCCTAGCTTGCAAAGAAGTGTACCTAATGACGCTTCAACCAATGTGCTAAGAAACTAAAACATATACAAATTAACGATGACATTCTACTAGGGCGATAAATCGAAACGAAACACAAAGAAGAAGTTGAACAATAGACAAAAGAGTATTTTGATAATACTAGACAATATATTGAGACCTTAGCAGATTCCCATCGAGTTTCCATAATAAAGCCAATCCTGGACGATGTGCAGAAACCAGTTGCTATCTACCTCCTAACTTTATGCCATCTCACGCAGAGTCCCGCAAAAGAACGCTGTCGAATTATAATATTTATATTCCCAGCTGTCTGTGTCTATACATATACAGATAAAGTGCTAGACATTCCAGAAAAACTATTATTTCTGTGTAGACCCAGACCAATACCCAGCATATAAAAAGAAGCATACACGAGAAAGTAATTATAAGAGATTACTCTATTCAAGAAGTTGTCACAAACTATTAGAATGTCCTCAGTAAATGCTCCCCATTACTTAATAGCAGCCCAGCCTTTTATGAACGCTTTACTATATATGACTAAGTCATTGAACTGATGATAGATAACGCTAGACGATGATTTATACCTATAGTCCAAAGTCCAAACCAAATCTGATTTAAGTAGTCCGACTTTTAGCATAATAAAGATGATTTTTAAGATGTTCATTCTAACAGACGTCGTTCCTGACTTTGGGTCCTTTCTGTGATTTCACGAGTTCATGCAGAGTAGAAACTTGAGTGCAATAGCACTAGACAAGCGTCCAGTATTTACTATAGCCTATAATCTGACTTTCAAAACCCAAGAGCTACTCCATTCTTTTTAGCAGACGCTAATTTGCAGTTAGATGAGAGATCCCAGAATAACGATACTATTAACAGTATAGACGCTCAAAGACAAGTCCCGCAGTATGCGGGATAGTACACACAGTTACTATCATAGCTTTCGTCAACTCAACTCTCATCCGTACAGCACACCAGCTAGCCACCAGATAAACCAAACATTAGCCTGCCCTAACAACTCTAAAATTAGCTTTTGTTTTCAAGAATACATCACTCAGTAGATTATTCAATATATAATAAAAATAGATTAGTGCCAAGCTGTACTACGACTCACCCGCAGAGCGACTTTTATTCCTAAACGATAAATATATCGACTTTCGTATAAAAACGATTGAAAACCGAACTCCTCCTAGAGCTATTCTAGTAGATAATCCCTAAGAGAGTCTAAAATAATGCAAAAATATTTTACAAAGAGAAATCTATATGATAGCTTTAATCATACTTGTATCTGTAATATTCTCACCGTCAAGTCAGCATACATTTTCATAAGATGTTGAATACTGATATTTCTCTAGTTGAGAATAGCAAATAGTTAAACAACTAGACTGAGAAACCTTATTGATGAAGATAGCTGAAGCGTTCTCATCCGCTAATATTAGACAAGATGTACTCACGATATTAACTCACCTAGAGAATCTAATGTAGTACACTATAAGATTATTATCATCTAGTCTCCACCCTGTATATCCTACAAGTAAGTACATCAAGATTGATTCAGAGCTATACTGATGAACTAGAAAAAGCTGTTAATAGCGTCTCATAAAGTTGACTTAGCTAAATGTTATGATCCCACCTTTTGACGAAGCAGAGAGAATTAAACTCGTTCCCAAGCAGACGCTCAGACTCAACTGAACTAAAAGCCAGTCCAAGAATGCACGAGATATACATAAAATCTAGAGAAGCACCAGAGTGTCCACTGACAACAGTCCAAACGCACAAAATAAGTATCCAGCAACCAGATTATCCCACTAGTTAAACGCAATACTGTAACAATAACTAGTGACCATCCTATTTGCAAGATCCAAGAAAAAGCAGAATAAGTGAAAGACCAAGAAAAGCTATGTATGAACGCAGTACTAGAAGGAAAGAGTACATAGAATCTAAATACAAACATAGAGTTGCTTTTAAGAAAAACTATATAACTATGAAATAACAGAGAAACTAACTGAGATTGCATCGACCGCATTACTTATGAAACAGATAAGTCTTTTATTTCTCCCATCATCCATTGTACATCAAAGATAAGTATAACAAAGACAGAATGTTACCTAGATTATCTCAAGAACTCGGTCCAATAATCTCAGAATAAGACAGTCCTAAAGAAGCTAAATCTAAACGCTATTGAGCGATTATCCAAGAATGTCATAGCTTTTAGAGAGTATCAAAGTATGATGAAACTATTCCCATTTTTGTTGTCCACCCAAGATTTTGAATATTCACTATCCTAGATAGAGTTTACTCCATAGTTTGTTACAGAAAGCTAAACACTGTAAACCTTTGAAACAGTCCTCGCTCAGAAAGACTGAACGCCACAAGAGTCGAGAGATACATTCATAGAGATTATTGAGAAAAGTCACCTCTTATGAGATACACCGACAACAAGATTAAAAAGTGATATAATACGATTATAGTTATTTTTAAAAGAAAAGAAGAAAAACAATCTTCAACTAATTATGAGAATACTAACAGCTAACGATGTTGCATACGATAGCACCTGTACGCAAATCTAGACTTTTTCACCCGTCGCCTCAAAAGAGATCCCACAATGAACTAGTTGTAGAAATGTTTGCAGTCTCTATGATGAAGATAGAGAAACCATCAAGAATCTTTGTGTTGCTCCAGACGCAGAGATTCTTCAAGAGCTTGCTTAAAACCAGTGACAGCACATCCAGAAGTATTTATCACCTATTAAGAATCAGTTTGTCGAACTGTCCTGACACGACATCGTTATGTTCGGTGCCATCCAATCGTGAAATCCCACTGTACTTACAATTATCTCAGACCAGCTTGTTGCAGACTTGAACACCCGTGACGTCCGGTCTCAGATTTCACCACTAGCTGTCGCCAACTGAATCTTCAAAGAACTTCAGACAGCTCCTGTATGACTACTAGCTAGAAAGCTTTGCAAACGACTATAAGCTGCATACCGTTCAATAGTTGCAAGACTAAGAAAAGAACCTAAAGCTTTATTGAAACTCATCTAACAGAGACAGCCCATAGCTTTGAGGATGCTGGGTCGCTTCTCAAAGTCCCCTATGAAGTACATACAAAAGTCTCATCCGTAATGATGAGCATAGATCCAATGAGCATATTGAGCCATGAACGCCGTCCTGAGTCGAACCGCAGAGATTGTATCCGATGAGAGTCCCCATCGTCTCAAATGCGACTCGAGAATGTTTACAACGCTATAAAACCAGTCTCACCTGGTCGCCGCAGGACTAAGACTTGTCTAGTTGTAAGAGATCCATCTCCAATGGTAGAGAACGACAGCTCAGTAACAGCTCTTTGATATATCTACATCACTAGCTATCTATATGTCCGAAAGATTGAACGTTTGGTCCGCAAGTTTATAACTTTCTAGTCGCCTATGCAAACGCTGACCTATCTGACCTAGAAACACTTTCAGATAAGATAAGCTGTTGTGAAAGATATACAGATGTATCTAACACTGATATTGAGAAGGTCCTATGACCTAATCTTCATACAGCAGTACATGATCGTCTCATCCCTAACTACATCCCAAAACTTCTGATAAACGTTCGATAGAGTCTCGAGAAATGACATTTCTACATTGAACACTATAAAGAGCTGACGCCATCAGTCTCCTATAATGACGTACCCTAAATTGCAGACGCACAGTATTCCCTACTACCAGCGTAACATCTTCATTTCTGTCTCTGACACAAAACATTCGACCAGATTACTACATCAGATGAGCTTATCTTCTCAGCTTTCAAAGCTAATGACAGATAGCTCGAAAAAGTACTCTAAGTACACTGAGTCGTTTTAACAGATGAAATAAAGTCTCCTTTATACGCCTTTTTAATTTTTCTAAAAACCATCCCAACGCAAAATAGCCCCTAGTCTACAGTATTGTTTGACCCTAAAACTATTTAAAAAGTAGTCCACAAACTCATCATTTTTCTGAAACCATCCCAAAATCGAATCCACAGCATTTTTAAAATACTGTTGACAGATGTTGCTTAATGTATTATACTTGATATATAAAGTAAAGATATGTCCCGAAGAAATCGAAAAAGTCCAAGAAAGTAAACTAACGCATCTCGCACCCATTAAAGTCTAGTAGACCCAAGTTCAATTGAGCTACACTTAACTAAGAAAGTTAAAAGAGAAGTCGAGAGTACGAGAAGTAGAAGAAAGCTATAAGAATCGCCTGACTACTAGATGCTACACGTATTACTAAAGATGTATGTCAGAACGATACATCTCCTTTGATTCTCATTATTTTCATAAAATATTCAAAATGCCTTTGTACTTTTGTAGCCTCAATCAGCTTATAGATACTGTAACAATGTATAACACTTACGATGAGTTATATAGTTTACTTAAAGAACAGAAACCTGTCTGCACTATTGTTCCCAGATATAAGCTCTAAAGTCATTAGTACTAAGCATTACAAATGAAAATCCAATGTTGTAAAACACGATTAAATCTGAGTTTGAATCAAAGTTAGTTTTAATAGATTGTACACAGTGTCCAATCTCAAAGACCAAACAGTAGAGCCACAGAAACTGTTCAAATGATTGCTTTGATATCACGAGATACATGCCATTAATGAAATAAACAGAGAACGCTATAAAGATATATGTAAAGACTATAAATGTTTCAACATAAATCTATATTGCTCAGAAATGCACGAAGCACCGATAGAGAGAGACTATAGTCATCCTACAAGATCTGTAGCTGAGAGTCCAGCTGTCTTCAGGCAGCAAATAGTATGCAGACCACTAAGATTCCTTATGTATACTTGAAACGACCATACAGTCAAAGCACTCAAAGAAAACCAGACACCCAGTGCACAGATGTTCAGCAACTATCCTGAGAATAAGACGCCCAAAGATTGCTTTTTCTATGAAGTGTTCAGCAGATGAGCCTATTGTTGAGTCCATAAGATAAATATATACCCGGTCCAATGTAGACGATAAGCTAAAAGTGTTCTCAAAGACATAACTATCATATGTCCATCTTTAGCGAAAGAATATTCAGAAAATAATAAAAAGATAACTCTTATAGAGAAGAATAAGAAGCACCATCCACGCAAGCATGTAAACTATGAGTTAATAGACTGCATTCCCAGTGATGTTCTCAAGAGATTATTGTGATACATACGATAAAACTATGATAGATGAGTTTCCTGAGCTAGTGTATGATAATCTTGAAGATTGCCTACAGTATGTGACAGAAAACTATGACAAGTTGCCAAACCAGTATACAAACAAAAACGTCCAGAGCGAAAGCTAGATACACTAAAAATCTATTATAGAGAGGAGCTAGAGAGTCTGAAACTGCAACAATGAGCATTTACATAATGATTTACATAGACACATTGACTTAGACCCACTAATCAAACACACTAAAGAAAGTGTCTCAACTAGTGATGATGTATTAATTATTTGTATCGACTCACAAAGTCCAGATCAGTCAGTGAGTTTTTAAAACACTTAGCCAATGTAGTTCCTTATAAGCACATTCTATTCATAGATCCAAACTCACGAAAAACTTTGATAGACTAAACAAAATGCCTATTGTTGAAATGTGTCCACACACGAAGTATTGAAAGATAAAATATATCATCTTATGAGATCCCTGCAACATACTCATATTGAGTTCAAACATTTCTCGCTCCTTCTGTAGATAAGCACTTGTCTCAGAGAATGTAGATCAAACTGATGAACAACCTAATAATGAATATGAGAGAGCTTTTAGAACACTTGATGAGAACAAGTTTACTTTTGATTATATTATCTCCCATTGCGTTGCCCAAAAGATTCAATGTTACTTATCGTCTTACTTTAACAGATAAGAATAAGCTTTACTAATTTCTTTTGATAGCATTATTGATGATTTAAAAATATACTAGATTCTTTCAAACTATCACTTAAATAAGACTTGTGAAGATTATAGTCTGAGTGTATATCAGAGATTAATCAAGATTTAATACAAAACTAAAACTCATAGTGATGATATTTTCACTATAGTTTTTATTACAATCACCCGTTCCACTGAGCTAAAAAGCCGATTTTTATAAAAACGATAATACTATTAAACATCTCAAAAGTCGCTTAAAAACGATTTTAAGAGCTTATAAAGAAAAGTCCAAATGAGAGTTTTAGACGACTCGCCCTCTATATACCCAGATGTAGCCTTTTCCGAGAAAGAAGATGAAGTTGAGTTGTATGACTCGCTGACTTAGAGTATGTCAAAGATTATACGATACAAGAGATCAGTCCGTATCCTCTATCAGCACATAAGTACATATTCCATAGATCTGTATCTTGCAGAGCATACAGCTACATTCAACACATCAGATAGTGCTAAAAAAAGACAAGCACTGAGAGAGCTATTACGTTAAGAGATGCAACCACACCCTGTTTAGAGTTTATTACAATGATAAACACTACATAACTCAATACTCAATAACTAATCCTTTTAGAACACCTTTATATACTACTTTTAGTTGAGCAACAGACTGATCGCCAATCGTAGCTAATGTCAGTTGACTTATATTTCACAGATTAACCAGTCCAGACTTGTCAAAAGTCAAAGAAGTCAGACTATTCAATAAGAGTACTACTTTTATGAAGCTAAAGTTAATTTACTAAACTGCCATGAAAGTATATGATAATCCTGAAGAAATGCTCAGAAGAAGTCTAACCTGCCTGTTGTACTGATCTCATAGTACTTTTTATAAAGTATTGTACGAAAGATTAACAGACTTAATTGTAGTATTTTCTAATATGACTACCAGATCGCGAAAACGATTTATATTTCACTGATATACAAGTGAGCCACTTTGATATGCCGTCGTCATAAGATTGATCCATCTATCGCCCAGTCTATTACTATACAGCCTACATATTTGAAGAAATATTCTAATAGACAGTTGTGAAAGTTATATTTGACGAAAAGTTTAAAGTATACACTCAACAAGAAAAGTCCCAAAAAGAAAAATGAGTAATGATAAGTTATATTTGTTCGTAGATACAGAAACAAATCACCCCTAATCTTTTTCACAGAGATCCAAGCTAAATAAGAATACTCTAGAGATTGCTTTATATTAACTGATACAGATTTGAACATCATACTGAAAGTCCAATATATAGCAGAAGTATGAGCCTAGCCAGATTGTGTATCAGATGAATGACTATGTAAAGAATATGCACGAAACTAATGCATTGCTCAATGAAGTATATAACTCAAAGTTGACTAAGAGGGATATTGATGAGTTAATATACGATGAAATAATCAACATCAATCTTAGTCCCAAATGTTGAGAATTATAAGATAATTATAGTGTCATCACAGTCCACTTTGACAAAGAGATAATCAGACGAGATTTACCAAAGTTGTATTCATTGTTACATTTCAGAAACTTTGATGTATCATCTGTAAGAGAGATGGTTGAATCTACGGGATTAGAAACTGTAACAATCAAAGCAACTGATAAGAAGTATAATCATAGAGCTCGATATAGACCATTAATGAACTAAAACAGTACAAAGCTCTATTAAAATATGACAATACAAACGCCACCAAAGAAAAAGTCAAAAGATATAGAGTTAGAAAAAGAAGAAATGAAGCACTTAGTGTCCTAGAGCCTCAGCTGTCCACATTACATTTTGAAGCATTGCGTCCTAAAGATGATCAGTCCATGTCCCATTCCCTAAAGTAATATCCAAAAACCCGCTTCAAAGCGAGTTCTAAAAGCATATTGATAAGCTAGTATTGACTAGCTCCACAGCTAATCCTAAAACTCTTTTGACAATTTCATGCTCATACAAAAAGAAATAATGACTAAGATAATAATTTCATTAATCATTAGTACTCTAGCTCTACCAGCCTACTTTAAACTAGTTGAGCTACATAAAAACAAAGTAAAAGTAAAGTGTCCAGAAAACTCTAAAAAGAGTCCCAAATACTATACCTGAGATAGACTTTAAGCAGAAATATAAACCTGCAGAGTATGCTTTTAATGAACTCAAGAAGTTAATAATAGCTATATACACTCTAATCCCATTATTGATGCCTCCATCGCCTCTTTAATCAATATTAATCTTACATCAATACTGCTCTTTATCAGAGTGCTAGTAAGAGACTTAGTCCAAGAAGTCTCCTGCAAAGAAAACTCATCATAAATAAAATATTAGTATTTAAGAGAGCTAAGATGACCTACTAGACACATCTTCAACAGCGTACTTTATAAGCAAGAGTTCACAGTCGAAAAGCGTTCGAAGATAGCCTAGAAAAAAATAGTAACAAAAGAAGTTAGCATTCTCAGTAAGCAACAGACTTACTTTCTAAATAGCTTTTTGTGAGAAGTTCCTATATAGTCCACGACGAGATAGATGAGAACGATCACGATGAGAATAATACTGTAACATTAAATCCAAAGTTCCTAAGCCCTAAAGAGAGATTCTTTGTAGAGATTCTTAGAGTTCAAGAGACCTCCAATCGATTTATCTAATCCTAACTTCACTCATATACATACTACAATGAAATAGACGATATAGAGTACAGAAACAGAGCAAACCTGTAGCCTTTGAAAGTTAACTCTCCCAATTTTATGACAGTCTACAAAAAGATACTTTTCTTAGATAAGATGTCGTCTACATCTTGATCCCCGTCCTCAGACGATATCGAGACGAGAGCAGAGGTCTCAACCATCCCATTAATCAAATAGCTTATCTAAGATTGCAGAACCTCTACCTAATCTTGCTATGTCGAGATACTTGTTAAATGATAGTGCAACCGCTCTTCCCAGTCCAAACACCCAGACTTTCGATACCCAAGAAGTGAGAGATTAGAACTGATGTTAACCGGTCCAAATACTTAAAGAAACAGTATAATAAGTATCCTGATTTAATGCTCGCCTCATACACCTGTCTGTCGTCCCAATCAGTAGTTCAAAGAAACATAATCATGTTGTCTATTGGTCCTCGAGAAGTCCTCCCAATCATCATAGATATGAAGCGAGTTGAGCCCTATGTATCGTGAGCACGCACCGTTACAGGACAACTCTGAGTCGTGCCCTGCTTTCACATCGTATGCTCAAACAGTGATGTCCGTTGAAGAAATGCTTTCAAGAATCAACAATCAAACGTCCAGATATGCCTCCAGATGACAGGGATAAATGTTGACGAGATGCCTGAGTTACTAGCCCTTCAAAAGTCCCAAGTCAGAAGAAACACAAGAGAAAGCTGAGTTCCGGTCCAAATGTCAGAACGCTTTAGAATCAATAGTAAGACCAGCGAGCAGCCCAAGTCCACTTAGATGCTTTGCTCAGAGACCTTCATCAGATGTTATTCCTATGCAGATTAGACAGAACGCTCTTGCCAGTCCGTTGCCTCCGCTACCTTCTAACTATTTCCATTCATTCATAGCAACTAGCCAACCGTACCATCTAAACCTGTCAAGTCCATATCTCGCAGATCACATAGTCCGCCTTAGCTACAAGTCCACCCTCGACATCTCACCGATGAGTATATAGAGCAACATAATCTCCTGTAAATATTTCGTCCCTAATGAAACCATAATATATAAAGAGAATAGAGAAAAGTAGAATCAGAAATGAGTTGATATTAGAAATGTCAGAAGATGATTACGAATTATTAACATCAGCTATAAACTATTTTTACTATAAAACAGCATATAGCATCCATCGTCCCCTAAGCGATTTTTATTTATAAACGATAAATATCATAGTTTACTACAAAAATCGTCTTGTTCAACCACAGTTTTTCCAGCTTATATCTTCTGTATTATAATAACACAAGTAGTGATATTTCGATTAGATTTAACCAAAGATCCGAATAATGACTAAAACAGCTAAGCTTTTTCATATAATTCAGAAAAGTCGCGAGCCTGCTGTATGTAATGCAAGCTCTCCTGAAATTGCCCATTGAAATCGTCATCTTTTTCCTGTCCGCTCTAGATATATTCAGATACTATCAATGAAAGAAGTGAGTTAATAGAGAACTCACACTCTTGTTCCTAAGTAAACAGAGAACTTGAAGATATCCTAGCTAAGCCTTTATCAAGAGTTAGTATGCTACAAAAGTAGTCCCTGATGAAGATTTGACAGAAAACAAACAGACTTAATAGAAAAGATGTCCCAGCTCATGCTCAGAACCAAAGTCCTCACTGGAGATAGTCCATATTCTTGCCTCACAGACAAGTCTATGATTAATAAGCGTAAGCTATATGTAAAGCGTACACGACTGTTCACGAGCGTCTTAGATGTCCCAGCAAGTGTCCAGATTAGTCCACGCGTAGAGTTTCGTCCAGCAATCACTAGAGAGAAGAACAGCAAAGGAAAGCTCAAAGATCGAAAATCTGAGAACATTGAGTTATCTTAAAGCAGTACTCTTAAAATGATATATCCACACAGTAAGAGCAGAGATAGTCGCACAGTTAAGATCCGAGCGACCGCGAACCACTCTGTCCAGAGTAGTACTACTGATTCAAAAAGAAGCCTCAGCTTGTCCATGTGAGACCCAGGGTGCAGATGAACTACCTTCTAATCCATTAGCTTTAAAGACACAAGCCTCATTTAACTATCTCAGAACAGTCTATCTGTAAACAGGTACGCCAGAAAAAGATACTTATACTCAGATGATTTTGATGTATCAGACTTGATAAAGAAAAATGATCCTGCGATCCTGACCCTCCGATACCAAGAAAGAATAGTAGTTAAGTATTTTAAGAGTCCAAGCTTTTGAATAAGATTTTAAAGATATTTGCATAGCAGAAAACGTCTGATGATAGAAAGCCTCAATGCTCCTCTAAGAATGAACGATATGTACCAAATGTATTGTTTAAATCTGCAAGGCAACCCATATAAAACACAGAGTTAGATATATACACATCTTATTATGACTTATATGACAGTCTGAGAAAACTAGTATCCAAAGTACTCTTTTTCATACTACCATTGTTTAATGACAGAACAAGAAAAGAGCTTAGCAACTTTGTAAGTACACTATTCCTATTGTCTAAAGCTTTGATTGCAAAATAATTATGATAGATTGCTCTAGAAGAGTTCTTTACTGCTTAGGTCCCGGATTCATTAGGACAATCGAAGATTTAGAACAGAATGGCACTAAAGAAAGATTCGACAGTATTTCATCCACACTGTCCTGTCTCAAAAAGATAACGTAAACACAGATTTACAAAAGACTAGAAGAAAGTTGATTTTAGCTATATACACGATAAAAGAGATGCGCCATTGGAAAACAGAGAGCGAAACCATAACCGCCACTGTTCGGCGAGTAGCCTATTTGTCTGTTCCTGACTGCTCCAGACAGAAGTGCTTTAGCCAGTGAGCCGAAGATTCCCTGTATGTATATACATGCTAAACTACAGTATCTCCACGAGTTAATACATACCGTCGACTTTAGCATACCACGTTCGGCGTGAAAGACGCGCCAAAGATGTACCATGCCCAATTATTGATTATGTCTTGCCTCCCTGATAGGACAAGTGCAGTTTGTGGTCCTAGATTTACTTTTCAAGAACAAGACTTAGTATACTGGAAGATGTGCCATGTCCTATTTTGGAGAGAATATCAGAGTATTTAAAGAAAGATGATAAATTACATAATCAAGAATCAAACATTAAACAGCACTCTAACTATGAACTTACATTTGTCCCGCCTCCAGTGATGTTCTCATGATTATTGTAATACACGATAGC